>ERZ827126.14-NODE-14-length-288852-cov-8.615848_pt1 | contig 288852 bp, 266 predicted proteins | sample MGYA00519780_ERZ827126 | MGnify/ENA primary metagenome ERZ827126 (study PRJEB31778, sample SAMEA3449262) | human gut metagenome | biome: human gut; feature: human-associated habitat; material: faeces | place: United Kingdom | collected 2010/2012 ...
AAGCTTTTATACAAATCCGGAAGGTATCCATATGTGTGCAACAAAGAAAAGAGAGGGAAATCCCGTAATATTTCCCAAACAACTATTTGATGAACTCATGGCACTCACGGGAGACAAGGGAGGAAAGCGGGTTGCCAGGCAGCATCCTGAACTGGTACATAAAGTGTATGTATCTGAAAAAGAGTTATCAGATATGGATTACAAAGAGGATAAAATAAATCTTGAAAAAGAACATAATAAACATAATATGAGGTGAAAAAAGTGAAATTACTGGAAGAAAGAATTAAAAAAGATGGAAAAGCATTAGGAAAGACTGTATTAAAGGTAGATAGTTTTATCAACCATCAGGTAGACTCTGAATTTATGGATGCTCTGGGAAAAGATTTCGCAGAGCATTTCAAAGACTGCGGAATCACAAAAGTGTTTACAATCGAAAGTTCAGGAATTGCCCCTGCATTAATGACAGCAAAATATCTTGATGTTCCTATGATTATTTTAAAGAAACAGACTTCCAAAATCTTAAATGGAAAGGTATATCAGACAAGAGTAACTTCTTTCACAAAGGGAACAAGCTATGAGCTGACATTATATCAAGATTACATTGATCCATCTGATAAGGTTTTATTAATTGATGACTTCCTTGCGAATGGAGAAGCCGCTATGGGAGCCAGCCGCCTCATAAAAGAATCCGGAGCAGAATTATCCGGTATTGGAATCTTAATTGAAAAGTCTTTCCAGAAAGGAAGAAAGAGACTTGAAGATGCTGGATATTATGTTTATTCTCAGGCAAGAATCGGCCGTCTCGATAAGGGAGTAATTGAATTCTTACCAGAGGATGCTCCAGTGTTAGAGGGAGTAGACGAAAAAGAGTTACTGGATAAATAGGAATTTGCCGCAGGCAAGGGAGACTCTCTTCGGGGGCTGGCTTTGGCTGTGGGAGAAAAATTGCTATTTATTGTTGGAATGATTTGAGGAATCGCCAGAATGTTTTGGCTTTCGGTGGAGTTGTTTTTGCTGAGAATGGATTATTGGTAATAGTTCACCGATAATATACTCCTTTTTCTTATTAATTGTGTGTCAATCTTGTAAGATTTGATTTCCCGGATTATTTCTATCCCTCCTGATTTCTTCCACAAATCTTTCCACTAATTTGCCCGGGCAGCCAGGAAACAGAAGTCCGAGAATCAAATCATCTATATTTGTGGTCTGGGAGCTACGAGACTATAATAAAATATTAGAAAAGGCCGACTTCTCGTAGCGACGAAAATCACAAATATAGATGATTTGATTCTCAGACTTCGTCTGTCTACTCACCCCGGCAAATTCCTATTTTTTATTCATAGCCTCATGTTCCCTAGCTAATTCATCATGTAAAGTCATCGAATCCCACTTCACATTATGCTCTGTCAGCATAGCCTTCAGATTAATTTTTGGAATCTTCTGCTTACGCATCGCATTTAAAAACTGGTCAAGCTTCTGTCCGGTAAATCCGGCAAACACCAGCATTGGGTCATTAAAAGAAGGCTTTTCTTCTGAACTCTCAGAGCGAAGATATAGTTCCATATCTTCTTTTTTTCCAAAAGCCAGCGTTCCAATAGGTACATCATACTGATTCTTTTCCACAACTCGAATATGAATACCACCTTGTATACATAAAAACTTGATTTTATTTCGAATAGCAGCAGAATCTAAATTATAAAGTAAAATAGTTTCTTTCATAATATAACTCCTCGTATAATATATTATTTATTTTTTATAGTGAATTTTCAACAACCCAAGCACGTCGTTACTCATAAATAATGTCTCCTATAATATAAAACGAGAGACTTAAAAATAGCCTCTCGTTTGAAAATCTTCATCGTTCGGTCAATTTTTATATTAGCGTCCTGTCGGAACCGTCACAGGACTCATCAGATGAAGAAGAACAATGTGTTGTTCTCATCATTATTATATGCGATATTTTTTAAAAAATCAAATATTTAATTCTTAAATTTTTTGCAACATTTCTGCCTCCCATTGATGGGCACTATGCTTTTGCATCCTGTATATATGCAAGTATGTGAGCGAATTATAAATGGAGCTTTTTTTAGAAATCATCTTTTTTGCAGTAACAGTAACTTTGCAGAAAGCATTTTTTAAACACGTTCTATACGGAATATAGCAAAATAATAACAATAAGATAAAAAGCCAACTCATCCCCTCTATTCCCAGTCATTCTCAAGTAAGCAGAAGACATCAGCTTCTGTCCCCAAATCTCCTCCTCCTGTTTAATTCATCTTCTCCAGCCACAGCACAGAAGCCATTGCCCTCAATAAGGCATATTTGTGGTCTCGGAGCAAGTGTTGGATGCGAGCGCGTGGAGCGAACATTCAACACGCCGCGACTAAAAGCACAAATATGCCTTATTGAGGGCAATGGCTTCGCCTGTAGTTTGTCTAATGAATTAAATAGTAATTCTGTATACATTTTGACGCTATATTTCTTTTGTGCTATACTGATTATTAATAAAAAGGGAAGTCGGCTCTATTAGAGCCTATGGGGGCAATATTATGAAAAAGACGATTAACAGAATTATGAACTCGTATATTCAGTTCTTTAAAATAAAGAATTTAAACGTTCAGATTGTACTGACAGACGATATGTATACCTGTCAGAAAAAATATGGATTTAATAAAGAAGACTCTCAGACTCTTGATGAGGCAACTGCCCGCAAAAACTGGAAGCATGTAGCTGCCTGTATGAAATATCCAAAGCATATGAACGAGCCGTTTACACTGATTTTTAAGGAACCATATTTAAGACGTTCCCCACTTTGTGAAGTATATCGTCTTGTCTTCCATGAACTGACACACATTTGTGATTATAGAGACTATGCCCGACTTAATCACCTGACTTCCTACAGACAGTTATTTGATGACCCGGAAACAGTATTGTTCCAGCACTGGTCTGAGTATCACGCAGAACGCCGGGGCTATGCCGCATGGCTGAAACACCGCTACGGTATTCGCGTTAAATACGACATTAACAATAGTAAAGTTGATATCTTACATAAAGAAACAGTAAGTAATATTCAGTATTACGGCGAGCATTACACCAACACCGCCGAATACGGCTCTACCCGCCAGATTTATTTTACAATGCATCTTCTGGCTCGTATGAGTATCTGGATGCAGATTCTTCCTTATCAGATGAGTGATATTTTATCGAAAGACCCATTTGATTATAAGGGAATTGAGTGGATTAAGAAGCTGATGTATCTTTTCCATAAGTATCCGAATATTGATCAGATGAATGATCATTTTATGGAGATTGCTAAGATTGTTGCGGAGAATTTTTCACTTTCCAGAGAGGAAATCTGGGAAAAAGTTTCTTGATAAATTCTGATTTGCCGCAGGCAAAGGAGACGCCCCCAAAGAGAGAAGGAATATAACGATGGAATTTTTAGATATAAGAGATAAAAATGGGAATCCCACAGGTGAAGTAAAAGAACGTTCCTTAGTTCATGCCGATGGAGATATTCATGGAACTTCTCATGTATGGATTGTGCGGAAAAATGAAAAAGGCAGTTATGATTTGCTGTTACAGAAACGTAGTGAAAATAAAGATGCATTTCCAGGATGCTATGATATTTCTTCTGCAGGACATTTACCAGCAGGTCAGGATTATCTTTCTTCTGCATTAAGGGAACTGGAAGAAGAACTTGGAATTAAGGCAAAGCCGGAGCAGCTTCATTTTATGGGACTCCATGAGGGATGTTGCGAGGAAACATTTTATGGCAAGCCTTTTAAAAATCACGAAATCAGTCATGTTTATTTGTATCAGGAACCTGTTAATATAGAGGATTTAACCTTACAGAAAGAAGAAGTTCAAGAAGTATGCTGGCTTGATTTTAAGGAATGCTGCAAAAAAGTAAAAGATGGAGATAAAAAGTATTGTCTGTTTCCAGAGGAACTTTTGATGATAAAAAAATATTTACAATTCTATTTAAAATAAAAAAAACGCATCGACGTCATCAATATGACTCGATACGCACCATATAAAATCTGCAAAGCAGTTAAAGGGGAAAATTAAGATTTATATTTAAGGTCTCACCACAATGGTTCAACTCTTCTTTTCAACGTTTCTTATTATATAATATTTTTCTTTTTTATAGGAAATACTAATCTTAATTGGAATGGGAATAATTAAAAATAAAAAAATTAAAAGAAAAAGTTTCACATTTATTTCCTCCAAAATTCAATAATATTATTAGTATTAACTATAATAATAAATTTTAAACATTATAGTTATTATTAAATTTAGAAGGTGGTTTCCATGAAAACAAAAGTAAAATTTATTATTTCTTTTCTTATAATTGGAGTATTAACACTAAATATTAATATAAAAAATGCTTATTCTGAAAATACAAAGCCCCTTAAAGTAGATGCAAGAAATGCTATTGCAATTGATAGAGAAAGTAAAACTGTACTTTTTGAACAAAATGGATATGAATTAGTTCCAATGGCAAGTACAACTAAAATTTTAACAGCTTTAATAACAATAGAGAGAGGAAATTTAGATGAAAAATTTACAGTAAGCAAAAATGCAGCTTCTGTAAGAGGGTCTACTGTAGGTTATAGAGAAAATGAAGAAATAACAATAAGAGAACTTTTATATGGCTTAATGTATCGTTCAGGAAATGATGCTGCAATAACCCTTGCAGAGGGAATTGGAGGAAGTGTAGAAGGCTTTGCAGATATAATGAATAATTATAAAACAAGTCTAGGCCTTCTTGATTCCCATTTTCAATCACCTCATGGACTAGATATGACTGACCATTATTCTTCAGCTTATGATTTAGCTCTTTTAACAGCTAAGGGAATGGAATATAAAGAATTTAGGGAAATAGTTGGAACAAAAGAAATTTCTCAAAGTAAATATAATTTTACAAGAGATTATTCAAATATAAATAAAATATTATGGAGAATACAAGGTGCTAATGGGGTAAAAACAGGCTATACAGGTCAAGCTGGAAAGTGTCTTGTTTCTTCTATAGATTATAAAGGAAAAGATATAATAATTGTTGTTTTAAACTGTCCTGACAGATGGAATGTAACAGAAAAAATATTTAACTATATTCAAGAAACAGTTGCATTTCAAGAAAAAAACTTTAAAGAACTTGCCTAAAATATTATAGCCCAGATATATTTTTATATCTGGGTCATATTTAAAAAACTAATAACATAGTTTTGAATCAAAAACATTATCTAAATTAAGCTTTTCTATTCTTTTTCTTATTTCCTTTAAATCCATAGTATAAAGGCCTTTTTCTATCATTCTTTTTAGATAAACAGAACCTGCAAAGGTATATCTTTTCTTTCTTCCTTCACTTGTTTTAGATTTTTCATTTTCATAAGCAATTAAGTCTCCTATAGCAATTGAAGAAGGAAGAATTAATAAAGGCATTCCAAGGGCAAGTCTTACAGAGTTATGCCCTGAAAGATAGCCTGAGACTATGGCTTCTGTGTGGCCTACAAACAGTCCACTTTTTTCTCCAGCACAGAATAAATTATCTACTCCATTTACTTTCATATCATCAGTTCTAGGTGCTACAGATAGGTATCTTATAGAATTTCCTTTGCTACCTGCATAAGGGTCTACATATTTTGCATGTTCTAAGCCTTTTATTTTTCTTAGTTTTTCTAAGGGATAATAGGTAGTCATAAGCTTTGCATGGCCTGTATCTAGTAAGATTACATTTTCTGCAAATTCTTTTAAGGCATATTGTTGACATACCTTAGACTCTAGTTTTTTATAGTTAATATCTTCTTTTGGAATTTTTAATACAACAACTCCCTTTTCGTTAAGTTCTTTTACAATATCTTCTGATAAACTTTCTTTTGCAAGTTTACATGAGCCTGAAAAAGCTCCTAAAACATCACCTTCTCTTTCTCCTTGAATATCTGAAACTCCACATCTTTCACTAATACTTATTCTAGGACCAAAGGCAGGACATCTTAAAATGCACATAGAACAGCCATTACCATAACGAAGACAATTTCCCATAGGTCCTGTTGTTCCTGTGGTTTCTATAAAAACATCTCCCTCTACATAGGTTTCATCAGAAAGATATATTCCTTTAATTTTATGGCCATCAAAATTAACATCATAAACTCTGCTTTCCATATGAATATTTATTCCTAAGCTTTTTACATAATCTCTAATTACTCCCTCTATTTTATTTACATCATAAAGGCTTGCATGTTTGTGTCCTGGAAAATCTATATCTTTATGCCTACAGCAGCTATCTATTACATTTACAAATTCATAGCCTCCTAAAACCTTAAGCTCTTCTAAAGCAGTGTAGCGACCATTATTTCTCATAATTCCACCTACATTTCCAAGGCCTAAAAGTAAATCTGTCTTTTCATATATATGAACATCAGCACCTGCTTTTTTTGCACTTATTCCAGCAGAAACACCTGCCCAACCTCCACCAATTATAATTACCTTCATATTAACCTTCTCCCTTCAAAAATATTTCTTGGCTCTGTTTGAAGTTTACAAAATCTTTTTACTTTATGCCCTGCATATCTTGCTGTACAGGCACCACATATTCCTTCACCACAACACATTTTAAAATTATTACAGCAGGAGAGAAGAATATCTTTTCTATTTAATTCATCTAAATATTCAATTACTCTATAAGTTAACACATCAGCACCAGCTATATGAATTAGTTTTATGTTTTTATCAGCTATAGAGTTTTTTATTATAAATTTTCCCTCTTCTGAAAGAAGTCCTTTATTAAGAAGGTTTGTTTCTTTTTCAACACAATTATACTTTCTTATATATTCTTTAGAAAAATTATCTTTAAAATTTCCCCTATCTATATAAACATCTACATTATTATTGTTATTTTTAAGCTTTCTTATAACAGGAACCATAGGAGCCATTCCAATTCCTCTTCCAAGAACTAATACATTATTATTTTTTTGCCTTTCAATATTTTTTTGCCCAAAAACTCCATTCCAATAAGGAGCTCTTATTTTTAAAATATCATTTTCTTTTATATCAAGTAATTTTTTTGTTTTTATTCCCCTTATTTCAATAACAAGAGAAAGAATATTACTTGATATATCAGAATCCATAACAGAGATTGGAATATCAAAAAATTGATTCTCATCAGTTCTTATAAAAACATATCCTCCAGGCTTTACAAGGTCTAGGGCAAGTTTATGAGGAACTTCTATTTTTATAAGGATAATTTTCTTATCTTTTCTTAAGTATTTTATTTTGCAAGAATAAGTGCTTCGTCCTTTTTTAGCTTTCATTCCATTATTATACAATTCTTGATATATACACACTCCATTCCAATTTAAACAATCACAAAAGTGTTCTCCTTGAAGTTGGGAGCATAATATGCATTCACCTGTTTCTGCAAGCTTACAGGGGCAAAATTCTGTACCACAATCTATACAATTTGCATATTCTTTATTCATTAAATAAAAAACTCCTAAAATTAGTGTTTCTTATAATAAGATATTTATTATAATACAAAATGTTACACCATCTTCATTTTAAAAATTTAAACTTAAATTATATAAATATTTACAAATATCTATTATAATTAAGTTATTAGAAACTATGAAGTATAAGGAGGGAAAAACTATGACTATGGCTGATGAAATGTTTACTTTGGCAATGAAAAGACAAAGAGAGCTTATAGATGAGGATTTAGTAGGACTTATTGAAGACTGTAGCATGAAAGGGCAGACAAGCTGTAAGGTTGATTATATTTCTGATGAGGATAAAAAGAGATTAGAAAATGAAGGTTTTAAAATATTAGAAGAGGAAGAAATTAAAGAAGTTTATGAACATACTCTTCCAGTTCTTAATAAAATTCCTAGTAAAAAATCTTTTTCTTATTATGTTATAGATTGGAGTGAAGGGGAGGAGTTTTTTGAAGAGGAAAATGAAGTTCAAGAGGAAAGTAGTGATGAAAATTTAACAAAGGAACTTTTAGATAAGATAAATAGGCTTTTAGAGTTATTAGAAAATAAAGAGGATAAAAATAATTGACTTTCTTTATTTATTATATTTATACTATATTTAATATAAACTTTTGGAGGAGTTAGAATGAAACTTAAAGATAAAAATTCTATAGGGGCAAAGTTATTAAGAGGACTTTTGTGGGTTCTAGCAGGTATTGCCTCTTTTGCTATAGGAATACTTTTATTACTTCTTGTAATGAAACTTTTAATGGGAACTGTTAAGGAAATAAAGCCATTTTGGTAAAGCATATTATTTCAGCTAGAAAATGAAAAAGTGTTTTCTAGCTGAATTTTTTGAGGTGAAAAATATGAATTATATAGAAGAAATTAAAAAATATAAACCTTATAATATTCAAGAAAAGAAAGACAAAGAACTTATTTTAAAGTGTATAGAAAAATATAATAATATTTTAACTAGAGAAAACCCTTTAGTTCATATAACAAGCTCTGGATATATTGTAAATAAGGATTTTACAAAAGTTCTTATGGTTTTTCATAATATATATAATAGTTGGTCTTGGACAGGAGGCCATGCAGATGGAGATTGTGACCTTCTTAAAGTTGCAATAAAAGAAGCTAAAGAGGAAACTGGAATTAAAAATATAAAACCTCTTTCAAAGGATATATTTTCTTTAGATGTAATAACTGTTGAAGGACATATAAGAAAAGGGGAATATGTATCATCTCATTTACATTTATCTATATGTTATTTACTTCAAGGAGATGAAAGAGATTTATTAAAAATAAAGGAAGATGAAAATAGTGGAGTAAAATGGATACCTATAGAAGAGGTAGATAAGTATTCTACTGAAGAAAAAATGATAAAAATATATAATAAATTTCATAAAAAAATTAAAGAGAGCCATATAGTATAGATATAGCATATCTTGTGCAAGTAAACATTTACATTTAAAATCATGTCCTATATATAGATTATTAAAAAATAACTTTTTTAATTTTGTAAAGTCTTTTTTTAATTTTTTTTTTGTGTATAATAAGAAATGGATGTTAGTAAATATTTAATTATTATTAATTAATAATAATTATTAGCAGTAATATTTTTAATTAAGGAAGGGAAACATATGAAGGTAATAAAAAGAGATGGAAGTAAAGTCCCATTTGATAAAAATAAAATACGAGAGGCCATAACTAAGGCTATGAAAAATGGAAGTGGAATATATCTTCCAGACATTGCAAGACTAATTGCAAATGATGCAGAAAAGTTTTTTAAAGCATCAGAAGAAATTCCAACAATATATAAAATAGAAAGTTATGTATATGATAGATTAGTTCATTATGGCCAATCAGTAACAGCTAAAGCCTATGAAGGATATAGAGCTGTACAGGAATTTAAAAGAAATGTAAATACAACAGATGAAAGTATTTTAGGTCTTATTCATAAAACTAATGAAGATGTCTTAAAGGAAAATTCTAATAAAAACTCTGTTATTGCTGCAACTCAAAGAGATCTAATAGCAGGGGAAGTATCAAAAGACATTTCAAGAAGAAGACTTATCCCTTCTTATATGGTTCAAGCACATGATGAAGGGATAATCCATTGGCATGATATGGATTACACTTTATCACCAATATTTAACTGTTGTTTAATAAACCTTGAAGATATGCTTGATAATGGAACTGTAATAAATGATAAACTTGTTGAAACTCCTAAGTCTTTTGGAACTGCTTGTACAGTTACAACTCAAATTATGGCACAGGTTGCAAGTAATCAATATGGTGGTCAAAGTATTACTATAAAGCATTTAGCAAAGTATCTTAGGGTTACATATGATAAGTTTTATAAGTTTTATAAGGAGAAGTATAATAATGAGGAATTAGCTAGAGATTTAGCTAATGATATGAAGATGAAGGATTTAAAAGATGGTGTTCAAACAATAAGATATCAACTTTCAACTCTTCAAACAACAAATGGTCAATCTCCTTTTGGAACAATTTATCTTGAAATAGAGGAAGGTCATGAATATGAAGAGGAAATGGCTTTAATATGTGAAGAGATGATAAAACAAAGATTAGAGGGAATGAAAAACTATAAGGGTCAAGAAATTGGAGAGGCATTCCCAAAGCTTGTATATCTTTTAGATGAACATAATTGTCTTGAAGGAGGAAAGTATGATTATATAACAAAACTTGCTGCTAAATGTACAGCTAAGAGATTAGTTCCTGATTATCAATCTGCTAAAATTATGAGAATGAATTATGAAGGAAATACTTTCCCTCCAATGGGTTGTAGAAGTCATTTAAGTCCTTGGAAAGATGAAAATGGAAACTATAAGTGGTATGGAAGATTTAATCAAGGAGTTGTAAGTTTAAACCTTCCTCAAATAGCTATAATTGCAGATGGGGATATGGAGCTTTTCTGGGATATGCTTGACCAAAGATTAGAATTATGTAAGGAAGCTTTACTTGTAAGACATAATATGCTTATGGGTACATTATCTGATGTATCACCAATACATTGGCAACATGGTGCTATAGCTAGATTAAAAAAGGGTGAAAAGATAGATAAACTTCTTGAAAATGGTTATTCTACTTTATCCTTAGGATATGTTGGAATATGTGAAATGACTTATGCAATGCTTGGAGTAAGTCATACTACTAAAGAAGGTGAAAAGTTTGCTTTAGAAGTTATGAATCATATGAAGGAAGCCTGTGATAGATGGAAAGAAGAAACAGGTTTAGGATTTGGTTTATATGGAACTCCAGCAGAAAACTTAATTTATAGATTCTGTAGATTAGATAAACAAAGATTTGGAGAAATACCTCATGTAACAGATAAACTTTATTATACAAATTCTTATCATGTTCATGTATGTGAAGAAATAGATGCTTTTTCAAAGCTTAAATTTGAAGCACAATTTCATAATATAAGTTTAGGAGGATGTATTTCTTATATTGAAGTTCCTGATATGAGTAGAAACTTAGAGGCTGTTGAACAAATAATAAACTTTATTTATCATAATATTCAATATGCAGAAATAAATACAAAGCCAGATATATGTTATAAATGTGGTTATACTGGTGAAATAAAGCTTGATGAAAACTTAGAGTGGTATTGTCCATCTTGTGGAAATAGAGATGAAAGCGAAATGCAGGTTATGAGAAGAACTTGTGGATATATAGGTACAAACTTTTGGAATAAAGGACGTACTGCTGAAATAGGAGATAGAGTTTTACATCTATAAGAGGAGTATAAATACTATGAACTTTGCAGAAATAAGAAAATTTGATGTATCTAATGGTCCAAATGTAAGAACAACTTTATTTGTAAGTGGCTGTACAAATAACTGTAAGGGATGTTTTAATAAAGAATTACAAGATTTTACTTATGGAAAACTTTGGACTAAGGAAACTGAAGAGGAGTTTATATCCTATGTTAAAAATGATAATGTTTTTGGAGTAAATATCTTAGGTGGAGAGCCTTTAGAACAAACTATGGATAATTCTTTATTAGAGCTTTTAGATAGAATAAAGAAAGAAACTAATAAACCAATATGGCTTTGGAGTGGTTATATTTATGAGGATATAATTAAAGATGAAAAAAAGCTTAAAATATTAAATTTTGTAGATGTACTTATTGATGGAAGATTTGAAATTGATAAAAGAAATATAAGTTTAAAATATAGAGGGTCTTCTAATCAAAGGGTTATTGACTTAAAAAAGTCTAGAATAGAAAACAAAGTTATTGAAATAGCAGGAATTTAAACCTGCTATTTTTTATTTTTAAAAAATTTTTTTTACTACTAAAAATTATAATTAATGAATGATATAATATGATTAGTAATATTTAAATAGGGAGGTTAGGTATGGCAAAAAACATATATAACTCAAAGAATGATAAAGACATTAAGCTACAAAAGTTATCAGAGCAAGAATTAAATAATGACCTTTCATCTTCCTATTCTCAAAATGAAAAAGCATATTTAATTGCAAACTGTACTGGAAACATTTTAGTTAAAGATACAAATGGTTTTAGATTTGTTTCTAAAGAGGAAATTTACTATTTTGATATAAATAAATATAAAATAGTAAGTGATATTTGTATAAAAAACACTTATGACAAAAGTTATAATACTTTATCAGAAAATGAAACTAATGAGGAAATAGCATATACAAAGGAAGAAGAGGAAAAGATTAATAAAAATACAAATTGTACTATGTTAACAAATGATAAGAATTTAAGAAATATGAGTTTATCTCTTATGGAGAATATAAGTTATTTTCTATTTCAAACTGAAGAAGAAATAAACTTTTTTAATAACAATAAGTCATCCTCTTCTTCAGGATTAGGTGGCTATGGATTAGATTTAATATAAGGAGTTTTTTATATGATACAAGGCTTTCATTCAAATTGGACAAAACCTTTTTTTACTCTTAACCAAAATAAAGAATATTTTATAGAGGATTTTGAAATACTTACAACAATTTTATCTGCTTTAAAATGGAGAGAATTTAATGGAAGTATAAAAATGATAACAGATATTAATGGAGCAGAGTATTATAAAAAACTAGGTATTGAAAAGCTTTGGGATGGAGGTATATTTACTTACTTAGAGGATATACCAAAAAGTATAAATCCTAATATTTTTTGGGCAGCAGGTAAGATTTATGCCATGAAGAATGAAAAAATCCCCTTTGCTATGATAGATACAGATTTTATAGTATGGAGTAATATAGAGCCTTTACTTAAAGATAAAGAATTATGTACTATTCATAAAGAAGATTTATCCTTTGTATATCCAGATAAAGAAAGTTTTATTATGAAAGAAAATTATAACTTTGATAAAGAGTGGGATTGGAAAGAAAGACCTTGTAATACAGCATTTACTTATATAGCAAATGAAAAGTTTAAAAATTACTATACAAAATCCTCCATTGAATTTATGGAAAACTTAAAGTTTGGAAATGATAGGATAATAAATATGGTCTTTGCAGAGCAGAGGCTTATTTCTATGTGTAGTAAAAAAATGAATATTAAATCAGAAGAGCTTATTTCTTTAAATGATTTATTTAAAAATAAACAAAAGCTTTTTACCCATGTATGGGGATATAAAGACATTATGAAAAAAGATAGTGAAAAGCGAAAAGAATTTTGTATAAGATGTATAAATAGAATTATTAAAGATTATCCAGATTTTAAAGATACTTTAATAAATATTAAAGAACTAGAAAAATATTTTTCATAAATATATTTTATAGTGTATAATAAAAAAGATAAATAGAAGGGAGAAAAGGATTATGAGAATAAAAAAAAGAATAGCTTTAGTAGCTATAGCAATTTTAACTTGCTTATCATTAGTTGCTTGTGGAAGTAATGATAAACAAACAAAAGACACTGATTCAGCAAAAAAAGAAAACCCAACAGCAACTATAGTAGTAAAGGATTACGGAAATATAGAACTTGAACTTTATCCTGAAATTGCACCAAACACAGTAAATAACTTTATTTCTTTAGCTAATAAAGGATTTTATGATGGATTAACTTTTCATAGAGTTATAAAAGATTTTATGATTCAAGGAGGAGACCCAAAAGGTGATGGAACAGGTGGTCCTGGTTATTGCATAAAGGGAGAATTTACTTCAAATGGCTTTGAAAATAACTTAAAGCATACTAAAGGAGTAATATCTATGGCAAGACTTATGTATCCTTTAGATTCTGCTGGAAGCCAATTTTTTATAATGACATCTGATACAGAATCTTTAGATGGGGATTATGCTGCTTTTGGAAAGGTTACATCTGGTCTTGAAATTCTTGATAAAATACAAAATGTTGAAACAGATAGTGAAGACAAGCCTTTAAAAGATGTAGTTATTGAAAAAATTACAGTTGATACTAAAGGAGTTACATATAAAGAACCAGAAACTTTAGAAGAGGTACAATAATAAAAATTAATTAAATTAAGAAAGAAGAGGGGAATTTTTCCTCTCTCTTTTTGTTGTATAAAGCTAATATTTTCACGCTTTTGTAATATATTTATTATATAATAAATATAAGTATACAAAGAATATAGAAAAATGAGGTGATTTGTATGAAATCAAAGAATATTTCTAGAGTAGAAAGGGCTAAAAAGGCACAGAAAAAAAGAATTTATGTAATAATAAGTACTATTTTAATCTTTTTGCTATGTATTACTATATACTTATATACTAGTTTTGATTCTTATAAATCAATGGGAATAATGTATAATGAGATTTCTGCTATTAATATAACTTCTATGCCATCACCTCCTAACAATATTAAATTAGATAATATAGATGAAATAAAAGAATTTATTAATACATTAAATAAAGTTAAGTTAAAAAGAATAGAAAATAAAGAAAAAGAAAATGGATGGATATATACAGTTAAATTAAGTGGTAATAAAGAATATGTATTACAAATATCAAGTAAAAATGAAATAATTATAAATGATGAAAAATATAAAACTGAAAATATAGAGCTCCTTAAAAACTACATTAAAGGGTTAATAGAAAAAGATTCTAGTAGCATAGAAACAGAAAGTGTTACTAATGGTAATGAGAATAATAGAGAAGAAACTAGTTCAGCTAATGCGAGTACAACTGTAGCTGAAAACCATTCAGTAGATGAAAATAAGGATAATAATGAAATTAATAATGATAACAAGACGAATATAGAAGAAGAGGGAAATGATAAGCCTAAATATTCCTATGGAAAATATACAATTTCTAAAAGTGATGCCTCAACAGAAAATATAGGATTTTGGTTTGGTCGTAATAAAGATTTTAAAAGACCAGAGGCTCCATTAACTATTGAGGATTTTAAAAAGTATAATGCTTATTATTTAGGAGAAGATGAAAAGGTTATCTATTTAACTTTTGATGAAGGATTAAATAATACCCAGGCAGAGAAAAATTTAGATACATTAAAAAAGCATAATATAAAAGGAACATTTTTTGTTACAAAAGGATTTATTGAAGCTAATACAGATATTGTAAAGAGAATGGTTAATGAAGGACATGTTGTTGGAAATCATACATATAATCATCCTAATATGGCACAAACTGCAGAAGAAAATCCAGAACAATTTATAAAAGAACTTGCTATAACTGAAGATACCTTTAAAAACCTTGTAGGAACTGAAATGGATAAAGTATTAAGATTTCCAGAAGGAACCTTTAGCGAATGTGCAATGGATTATGCAAATGAAATGGGCTACAAATGTATATTTTGGAGTTTTGCCTATAAAGATTGGAATGCTGAATGGAATGATAAAGATTATGCTTTAGATTGGATGAAAACCTATAGCCATAATGGAGCTATTTATTTATTACATGGAGTTAATAAAGCTAACGCTGATGCTTTAGATGAATTTATAACTTATATGGACAGTGAAGGATATAGATTTGATGTTGTAACAAATTTAAACTAATTAGTTATTATTAAAATTTAAATTAGCTAAGTTTTTAAAATTATATTTTATAAGCTTGGCTAATTTTTTTCTTAAAATTCTAATATTAAATTTCAAATAAAGATTTATTATTTTTATACAAGTTAGATTAAAACAATAATTAATTGACTTTAACTTACCTTAATTAAAACTTTATAAAACTAATGAAAAGAAATTCTTAAACTTATTTATTTTATTGAACTTTATAATAAATGTATAAATTTTTAAGTTAATCATAAAAAATCTAAATATGAATAAAATTTAAATAAATTGAAGTGATTTTAGAAAATTGATTTTAACAAAATTTAAATTTTGAAATTCTTTAAATTTTAGTAAGTGTATGTTTTTAATTTATTTAAAATTAATTTTTTGTGAAAATCGATGATTAATTAATGATTTTTTTATATTAAAATTCGTTTTTTTCTTTTATCTTTTTTAAAAATAAATATATAATTTCGCTAAATTGACATTTAGCGAAATTTATTATATTGAAAAAACGAAACATTTGTGATATAGTATTTATAAGGGTTTAAAGGCATTTTAGGAGGTAAATTTTTAGCTATGAATAATAATAAAAACGAAAAATATAAAAACTATGAATATCCTGAAGAAATTAATGAACTTTTAAGCATATTTTTAACTCCTCAGGATAAAATTATAATAAAAACTTTAAAGGAAAACTTAGAAAAAAACTTAAATAAAGAGCCATATTATTATCTTTTACAAGATTTATATATTTTATACATAAAACATAAAATAAAAACTTCAAAGCTTAGTGAAATTTATAATGTTAATATTAGAACTATACAAATTTGGATAAAAGATTCTGGTCTTAGAGAAATTTATTTGAAAGAAAAACAAAGGTTAGATAAAGTCAAAGAAAAAAAGAAGAAAAAGAAAGAAAGAAAAAAACAACAAGAAGAAATTAAACTAGAGCCTGAAAAAAATATTAACAATGATTTGATTTCAAGTTTATTAGAAATAGATATAATAAATAATGATTACCCAGAGTTTCTTAATGGTTTTATTGATTATTATGAAGTTATAAAAGGAAAATCTAAAAATACTGTTAATGGATATATTATTGATATTTCATTATTTTTAAAATTTATGAAGGTTTATAAAGGTGAAGAAAAAGAAGCTAAAAAAATCGAAGATGTAAAAATAAATAATATAACTAAAGATTTTTTAAGAAAAATAACCCTTACAGATTTATTTGCTTTTCTTTCTTATACAGAAAAAGTAAGAGAAAATGGAAGCTATACCCGTTCTAGAAAAGTTTCTGCTTTAAGAGCTTTCTTTGGATATCTTCATCAAAAAGCTAAAATTATAGATGAAAATCCTGCTTTAGAATTAGAAACTCCTAAAAAAGAAAAAAGAAATCCAATATATCTTACTTTAGAACAATGTAAAATACTTTTAAATTCTATGGATAAAAAAGATAAAAACTATCCTAGAGATTATTGTATTTTTGTCTTATTTTTAAATTGTGGTATGAGAATTTCTGAGCTTTGTTCTATACAAATAAAAAGAATAAAAAATGATACTCTTACAATTGTAGGTAAAGGAAATAAAGAAAGAACTGTTTATTTAAACCATGCTTGTTTAAAAGCTATTGAAAATTATTTAAAAGTAAGGGATGATTCTAAAGCTACTTTAGAAAATAAAGAATATCTTTTTTTATCATCTCAACATAAAAAAATAAATAAAAGAACTGTTGAAATTATGGTTAAGAAAAAAATTCAAGAAGCTGGGCTTACAGATGCTAAATACACCCCTCACAAATTAAGACATACAGCAGCTACTCTTATGTATAAACATGGAAATGTTGATATAAGAAGCCTTCAAGGAATACTTGGCCATGAAAGTATTTCTACAACTCAAATATATACCCATATTGATGATGAAACTTTAAGAGAAGCTATAAAATCAAACCCTTTAGCAGATATATAATAAAAAAGACTGTGGCACATTATAATATATACTTAACAAAGGACTATATACTGTATATTATTTCTTGATGCCACAGCCTTTTAATCTATTTAAATTTTAAATTAGTTCTAATAACTTTAATACTTCTTTAGCTATGTTTCTTTCTTTTCCTATGTAAGGAAAGCAATGTATATGTATAGCTGGATTAAAGTTTAGTTCTATTATTCCATATTCAGAATTTTCATCTTTAAAATCTTTAATCATCATATCAACACCACAAATATTAGCACCAATTGCTTTTGCACAATTAACAGCTATTAATTTAAACCTTTCTGGCATATTATCTGTATAATCTACACTATCTCCTCCTGTGCTTATATTAGAGTTTTCTCTTAAATAAACAAGCTCCTCTTTTTTAGGAATATAATTTATATCTTTATTACTTTGTTTTAAAAATAATTTTGCATTTTCATCAAGGTTTATTTTTTCTAAAGGTGTTTTATACCCTTTTCCTCTTAGCGAACTTTTGTTCTTCTCCCTAACAAGTTCCTCTATGGTATTTATTCCATTTCCTAAAACATTAGCTGGTACTCTATGAAGAACTCCTGCTACCTTGTCTCCTATTACTAAAAATCTATATTCCTTTCCTACTATAAACTCTTCTACTAAAACTGTATTATCATAACTAAAGGCAATATTTAAAGCCTTTATTATATCCTCTTCTTCCTCTACTCCTTTAGGGAAAATACTTATTCCAAGACCAAAGTTTGTAGATTTAGGTTTTACTACTATAGGCTTTTTAATAAATTCTCCAATTTTATATTTTGCCTCTTCAATAGAATGAAATTCAATTCCCTTTGGTACTCTTATTTTAGCATCTTTTAATACCTTTTTAGTAACTACCTTATTCTCCATCATTAAAACTGAAACATAATTGTCTTTAGAAGTTTTAGTAGCTTGTTTTACATATTCAGTTTTATTATCTTTCTTAAGAGATATAAAGTTTTCACTTTTATCAATAACCTCTACCCTTATTCCCCTTTTAATTGACTCTTTCATAAGAATTTCAGTAGATAATTCCATATCTTCATAACCTAAGAATTTAAATCTATTTTTAAAAGCTTCTTCTTTATATTTCTTAGCTAAGTTAATATGAGCATTTACATAGCCTTCTTCTTTTACTCTTTCTAAAATCTTATAAGAATAAGTTAATTTAAAGTCTTTAACCTTACTAATTTCAAAATCTATTATATCTTCTTTTCCTAATTTAAGTTCTTTATTAATTATTTCTATTTCTCTTAAAATTTCTAAAGCCCACTTTTCTTTAGAAATTTCCTCTCCATATAGTTTTAGAGTTATATCATTATTTCCATACTGTGAAATTGCCCTTTCATTAAATAAGGCTTCTTCTTGCCAAGCTTTATAATCACTTTCTTCTTTTATAAGTAAAAATAAATTAAATAATTGAAGAAAGTTTAAATCTTTAAGGCTTATACCAGACTTATCAAAGGGATTAATATCTATATTTCTATATTCTAAATAATATATACCCTCTGTTAATAAAGAGTTTAATAAATCCTTTTTATTTTTTGCCTTTAGTCTTACTGTGCTATATAGTTCTTTATGATTTTGAATGTATTTGTTGTCTACCCAGTTCTTTATGCTATCTACATAACCCTTAACAGAATAATAATCAGGATATAATTCTCTATTATTTTTATATCCACCCTCTCCATTTCTATAGGATACTAAACCAGTCTTTGAAAAAGTATTCTTTGAAATTTTCTCTAAAAAGTTAGTATCTTTTTCTATATAGCTTTCATGAACAAGGCTACTTGAGCCTAATAAGTATATAATAAGCCAGCTATATCTTAAATAATTTCTTGTAACCTTTAAATATAAATTATCTTTAAAGGTTTTATAATCTTCCTTTGTATTAGTATTTTTAAATAACTTTTTTATTATATCTTCATCAAAAGAAAAATTATAATGAATTCCAGATATAAGTTGCTTTTTACTACCATACTTTTTAACAAGGTTTTCTCTATATAATCTAGCTTCAATGCCTTCTATAGAATCATCAAAACTAGCTATTTTTATACTATCTTTTTCCTTTGGTATTATACAAGGCATTGACTCTGGCCATAAATATTCATCTTTCATTTCAAGAGTAGAAATATCATAAAGATTAATTAAAAAATTATAGGCTTCTTCACTACTTTTAAAGGTAGGAGTTATAAGCTCTAACTGACTTTCAGCAAAGTCTGTTGTTATATATGGATTTTTAAGCTTATTTCCAAAAACAGAAGGATGATTTTCTTTAGATAATACTCCATTTTTATAAACTCTTAATCCTTCTCTTTCTATACCTATATTTCCTTTTAAAAGTTCTTTCCCATTAAATAATTCTTTTAATTTCTGTAACATTTTTAACTCCTTTTATATTATTTACACAAAATACATTTATTATACTATACTTTCTGTTTTTTCTTAAAAAAATTTTTTAAACTCTTTTATTCCTTCATCAATCTCAGATAAATTTTTAATATATATGCTTTTTGTGAAGTTTTTTTTAGGGGTATCTTCTTTTATGAAATTTTTTCCTAAAACACATCCTTTAACAGTCATAATTAATCCTCTCCATAATAAAAATCCCCATAAACATAGTAACTTATGGATTCTTTTAATATGATTATACCATAACTTATTATATTTATAGGGCTTTTAATTATTTCAATAAGGAATTTCCTAATGTATCATTTAAAGTTTTTAATACCTTTTCGTTGTCACCATCATATACAACAACAATTCTTCCCTTTTTATAAATATGGGCTTTTTTATTCCACTTAACATCTTTATTATTAATTGTAGCTCCATTATTAGCTACTGTGCTTAAATCATTTTTTAAAGTAGAAGCATCATCTTCATCATATTCATAAACAGATACCCTTTCTCCATCTATTATATAATCTTTATTATCAATAGAAAAATGAGATTGAGAAGCTTCTGTTTCTTCTACCTTAGCACCAGATTTTTCTAAGTCCTTTTTAAAATCAGCTTCATTATAAGTCATAGTTGTATCTGTAATATTATCAACTATATTTTTAGCTCCTTCACCAACATCTTTTACAGCATCACCAACAGTATTTGCTCCTTCTTCAATTACATTTCCTGCTGTATTATTTCCATCATTAGTTTTTCCACAACCACATCCAGCTAAAGATAAGCTTAGTCCTAAGGAAAGAATAAGACAAGTTAATTTCTTTTTATTCATAAAAAAATCACCTCAAATTAAATACTTCATTAAGTATTGTTTCTAATTTAAGATGATTTTATTCAAAATTTTATTTTTTAGGAAATTATCTATTTTAAAAACTAGATTTTATTTACTTCTTTTAAGCTTTCTAACTCCTGGAAATACCTCTTCAGTTAATTCATCTATAGCACCCTCTTCTACTAGGTCTGCTTCTTCAAGAGATACTATATGGTCAAAGGCATCTTCATACTCTTCATCCTCATCATAATTTGAAAAATCAATGCCTGTTTCTTCTTTAAGCTTTTCATAAGCTTTTTTAAGTTCCTCTTCATCTATATTTAAAGAAGGTAATTCTCTTTCAAACTCTTCTTCTTCCTTGTATTCTTCTTCTTCTTTTTTAAGTTCTTTAAGCTTTTTTATATATTCTTCTTCAAGAGCCTTATTTTCAGCTACATCCTTTGCTATATCTTCAATTTTTATAGCTCTTATATCAATACCTTCCTCTTCTAAGCACTTACCACAGTTATCACATATCTTCTTTTCATATATATCACAATAATCATCTTCTGTATATTTATTCATAAATAACACCACCTATTTTTATAGTAAAATTTATTATATCAAACAAATAAATTTATATCAATATAAAAAGTTATCATCTTTTATACTTTGAATTATCTTTCCTATATTACAAGTTATTTTACCTTTACAATCATGTATATCTTCATTTAATTTCTTTTCTTCCTCTATTGCATATTCAACATTTTCTGCAAGGTCTCCTATCTTAGAATTTCTTTTAGAATTAAGCCCTGTCTTTTCTTTAAGATATAAGTAAGCTGGTCTAGAATTACCTATCTTTTCATTTTTAATTATTTGCTCATAATTTGGTATTAATTAATCCTCCTTATCATAAGTGAAACTTTGAAATATTGGAATAGCCCCATACCTTCCTTCTAAATAAGCTTTACTTAATTTTTTATCATATCTTTCTTTAAACATATCTAATGAGTATAATTTTGAAGAATTAAAAAATTCAAAATCAGACCTCATTGAAAGTTTTACTTCCTTATGAGAATTTAACATGCTATTTTTAATTTTTGTCATTATGTCCATAAATATTTCTTTAGGTAATCTGTTAAATAATTCATCTAAAGATATTTCATTAATATTGACTTCACTTATTCCAGTATCAAAAGTTCTTATTATTTTATTTATATAATTAAGAGAATATAATTTTGCAAAAAGTCAAAAGATTGTTTAGGCATATTTGCTATGATATAATGTGCTTATGCAAAACTAAAAGAATTAACTCCTCTTCATGCATAATATTATATATTTTCATAACATAATATTCTAAAAATTTGTCATTATTCTAAAAATAGTAATAGAAAGAGCATGATATAATTTATTTGTATGGAATTAACAAATTCGGGGAGGGAATAATGAAGGATTTATATGAATCAAAAATTTCCACATCAAAATGGTGGGTATATGACATCTTTGGAAATGCTGGATGGATTATATATTTTATATGTGTTTGGAAGAGGATAATAAAGAGCCTAGATATTTATACAATTATATCTATACTACCAGCTATTTTAATGCTTATTGGTATTGTTGAATTGATAAGTGAGAGAATTGTAAAACTTGATTTTGTTCTTCCAAAAATAAGATTATTTAGAGGCTTTGGGGCTTTAACACTTGGTGGAATTTGTGGAGTGATATTCTCTATTATTGAGTTATTTATTAAAACAGAAACTTTTTCTTTATGGATGCTTGTTGGAGCCATTTTATGTTCTGTTTTTGCAGGTCTTCTTTTTAAAGAATATCATAAACAATAGAAATAACAACTTATAATTTAAAGGAGGAATTTTCTAATGAGTTTTTTTCAAAACACTTGTAAGCCAACTGGTTTTGGTGGAAAGGTAATGGTTAAAATTATGAATAGTGGTCATAGTCAATTGGCTGCTTGGGGCTTTTCAAAACTTTCAGTGAAAGATAATCTAAATATTCTAGACGCAGGCTGTGGTGGAGGTGCAAACATAGCTGCATGGTTAGAAAAAAGTAAAAATAGTCATGTAACAGGACTTGATTATTCAGAAATTAGTGTTGCAGAATCAAGAAAAGTAAATGAAATTGCAATAAAACAAAAAAGATGTGAAGTGATTCAAGGAAATGTTAAAGATATGCCCTTTCCTAATGAGTTTTTTCATTGTGTATCTGCTTTTGAAACCATTTATTTTTGGCCTGGCTTAAAAACATGTTTTATGGAAGTAAATCGTGTCTTAAAGCATAATGGACTATTTATAATATGCAATGAATGTGATGGCACAAATGACAAAGATGAAAAATGGACAAAAGTAATTGATGGCATGAGTATTTATAATGAGAATGAAATTCGTGTTGCTTTAGAGGAAGCTGGATTTTCTGATATAGAAATCCATTATGATAATAAGAAACATTGGCTATGTATTTTATCAAAAAAGCAATAAATAGATTTCTCTTTACAAAATAGCAAAAGTTTAGATTAGGCTTTTGAGGGATAAAACCACCCTTTTATTTATGATTTTTTATAATAAAAGGATGGTTTTTTATCATGTTTTTTTAAGTCTTTTAGTGAACATTTTCTTACATAAAGATTCTTGAAAATTCTATCATAGAAGTTCCTATATAGCCCTTTTGTGAGAAAAGCTTTAATGCTTCTTCTAAAATTCTTTCTTTTGTATTTTTTTCTCTTGAATCCATTATTAACCTCCTACTATTTATTAGTAACCAATCGGTTAATAAGCACATTTGCCATAATATAATGTATTTATATAAAACAGAAAGAATTATTATTAAAAGAATTTGTGCCATTAAAATTAAATTTAATATTGAAAGGTGGTTATACTATGGAGTATAGAATTGAAGAAAAAGAGGCTTTTAAAATTGTTGAATTAAAAGATACTTTCAAATAAGAAACTGCATATGAAGATGTACCAAAAATTTGGAGAAAGTTTTTTATGAAAAGTACATTTAATAAAATAAATCCAAAATACGGTATAAATATTGATGCTAATATGGGCTGTGATTCTTTTGATTATATTATTGGAGATGATTATAATTTAGAATTAAAAGTTCCTAAAGATTTTGAAATATTAGAAATACCAAAATTTACTTGGGCAATTTTTTCTTGTATAGGTAAATCAAGCATAACAATGAAAGAAACAAATGAGAAAATTTTTAAAGAATGGTTACCAAACTCAAATGATTATGAAATAGCAGCAGGATATAATATTGAGATGTATTCAAATCCAAAAGATTATAAAAATGGTTTAGATGATGAAAAATATTATTGTGAAATTTGGATTCCTATTAAGAAAAAAATAAATATATAAAAAATTTATAAGCACTTTAACTAAAGTTAAAGTGCTTATCATATCATAAATGTCTACTTTACTTCAATTCCCATTGCTTCTATTTCATTGATTACATCTTCTGAAGCCATGGAAACATATATTACTTCTGATAAATTATTTAATTTTTCTATTCCTTCAACACTTGTAACATCAAATATGTCATCTTCTCCGTCCCAATCTGGATAAATCATAAATCTAATTCTTCACCAAAACTTATTTCTTTATCTAACAAGCTATTAATTACAACTAATTTAAAATTAAAATCTTTAAAAAGTCCACTTTTATATTTATACATATTTTCCTTCCTTTCTACTATTTATATGTAAGAATAACATTATTATACTCTTAAGAATATATTACTATAAATTTTTAAAAAATACTAAGCTTCTTATTTAAATAATTTATTTTAATGTTTATTATAGGTAAAAAATAAGCTATGCACTTAAATTGTGCATAGCTCCTAAATTTTAAATATTATTTTTTAAACATTCTTAAAACAAATTTAACTACTTCGTTAACTACAATTATCATAAATGCAAGTAATATTACTTTACCCCACATTACAAGAGAAAGGCTTACTGCATTAAAGAATCCTGAGAATAATTCAGTAAATATAAATTGAGCAACTGCAGTTACAGTTATTATTAAAAGAGCTGTTTTGTTTTTTGTAAAGTTTTTAAATATACTATCTGTTCCAAATTCTCTACAGTTAAATGCATTAAATAAAGCACTAAAGGCAAATAAAGCAAATAATACAGTTTCCATTTCACTAGCACCATCTGCTAAGACTTCTGTAGATGCACCTAAAATATTAAATTTCATTTGGATAAGTAGTATTGCTGTTACATAAATAGCATTTAAAACAATTGAAGTAATCATTTGTTTTGTTATAATACTAGCATTTCTATCAACAGGTTTTCTGTTAAATACTGCATCACGAATAGGTTCAAGTCCTAATGCTAAAGCTGGAGGACCATCCATTATTATATTAACCCATAAAAGTTGAATTGTTGTAAATGGCATATCAAAATTAAGTATTTGTGAAACAATTGCAATTAAGAAAGCTATAACATTAACTGTAAGTTGGAATTGGATAAATCTTTGGAAGTTTTCATATACTCCTCTTCCCCACTTAATACCATTTATTATAGTAGCAAAGTTATCATCTGTTAAAATAATATCTGCTGCATCTTTAGAAACTTCAGAACCTGTAATTCCCATTGCAATACCAACATCTGCTTTAGTAAGAGCTGGAGCATCATTTATACCATCTCCAGTAACACCAACAACTTCTCCATTAGTTTGAAGAGCACTAACTATTCTCATCTTTGTTTCTGGCTTACTTCTTGCAACAATTGCTATTGTTTTAATTTCTTTTCTTAACTCTTCATCACTTAATGTATCTATATAAGTAGCTTCAACAGCTCTCATTCCATCTTTAAGCATTTTAAGTTCTTCACCAATAGCCTTTGCAGTGTTTATATTATCACCTGTAAGCATTTTTGTTTCTACTCCTGCCTTACGAGCAGTTTCTATAGCATTAAGTACATCAGGTCTTAATGGGTCTTTTATAGCAACAAATCCATTAAAGATAAGTTCATCCTTACTTCCATTTAATATATTTCCTTCAGCAGTAGCTGCAGCTTCTACTTCAGCTTGAGAAATTGATCTAAAACCAAATCCTAATATTCTCATAGATTTTGCTTGAAGTTTTTGAATTTCTGAAAGAATTTCTTTTCTTCTTTCTTCAGTAATTTTAACTACCTTTCCATTAGATACTTCATTAACACATTTATCAAGTATTATTTCAGGAGCACCTTTAACTAAAAGAATATTTAAATCACCATCTTCTATTACTGTTCCCATATACTTATTCATTGAGTTAAATGGTATTTGATGAATAATTTTTTGTTCTTTTCTTGCCTTTTTATAATCATGGTCTTTTAAACATAATAAAAGAGCACATTCAGTTGAATTTCCTAAGTAATTACACTTATCTCCATCAAAGCTTATATCTGCTGTTGAATTTAAAAGACAGTTATTTATAAAATACATATCATCAATTTTATCTAAATCAACAAACTTTCCATTTAAATAAACATTTTCTACAGTCATTCTATTTTGTGTTAAAGTACCTGTTTTATCAGAGCATATAACACTTACAGAACCAATAGTTTCACAAGCTTCTTTTTTAGTTACTAAGGCATTTATATTAGCCATTTTTTGCATTGTAAGAGCAAGAGTCATATTTACCATAGTTGGAAGTCCTTCAGGAACTGCTGCAACTATTAAAGCAATACAAGTAACAAAAGCTGTTTTAACAGGTCCTATAGATTCTAAAAAGGCTTTAACACCAGTAGTATCTACATTTAAATCTCCTGAATTTACAATCTTTACAACCATAAATATAAATAGTAATGCTGCAATAACAGAAGAAATCTTAGCTATTACAGAACCTAAATTACCAAGTTTTATTTGAAGAGGTGTTTCTTCTTCTTCAACTTGTAAAGTTTCTGCAATTTTACCCATTTCAGTATTATCACCAATACCAGTAACTAACATTGTTCCTTTACCATAGGCAACTAAAGTACCAGTAAAGCCCATATTACTTTGCTTTGCTGGAATTGGGTCTTGAATTTGTTTTTGACCTTTAACCTCTATTTCCTCTAAAGGAATAATAGCCTTTGCGTCTTTTTTAACATCATCAGATTCTCCAGTAAGCATATCTTCTCTTATTTTTAAATCTATAGTTTCAATAAAACGACCATCTGCAGGAACCATGTCTCCAGTTTCAAGATAAACAATATCACCAGGGACTAAGTCACTTTTAGAAACATTCATAACCTGACCATTTCTAAGAACTTTAACTTCAATATCTTCTGTCATCTTAGCTAAAGCTTCTGCAGCTTTTTTAGATTTTCCTTCTGTAACAATACCAATAGTTACACCAATTGCCACAGCACATACTATACCAATTGCATCATAATATTCTCCTATAATTGCACTTATTAAAGCTGCAACTAAAAGAATTATCATCATTGGTTCAAGTAAAGCATCTTTAATATCTTCTAAAATACTTCCCTCTTCTTTAGTGGAAAATTCATTTTTACCAAACTTTTCACTTCTTGCCTTAACCTCTGAATCTGATAAACCTTTTTCAAGGTCAACTTCCTGGTCTTTCAGGCAATCTTCAATTTTTTCTTTAAAATATTTCATTTTTTATTATACTCCTTATTTATAATCTGCTGCTATGTCACTTATTCTTATATGATTAGTTCCTTCCCCTAAAGCAGCAAATTTCCATTCTCCATTATGTTTATAAACTTCTCCAACAATAAGGGCTGTTTTTCCTGAATAATCATCAGTTAAATTATATCTAATAAGCTCCTTTTGTGAACTGTTGTCAGCTATTCTTATATAAGCATTTTTAATCATTCCAAAATCCTGTTTTCTAGATTCACAAGCATATATATTAATGACAAATACTAATTTATTTACCTTTGGATTTATTTTAGATAAATCTACTAATATTTGTTCATCATCTCCATCTCCTTCACCAGTTAAATTATCACCAGTATGAATAACTCCACCACATTTGCTTTTTAAGTTTCCAAAATAGATTAAATCCTCTTTATCTTCAAGCTTATCATTTTTAAGCATTAAAACTGATGCATCTAAATCTATATCTGGAGCTGTTTTTCTTTTAAAAAATAAGCCTTTCTTAACTTCAACAGGGTCCCAGCCAAGGCCAACTAATAAGTTTTTAAGTCCACTATTATTTTTAGTTAAGTCAATTCTTTGGCCCTTTACTAAACTAATACTCATATTTTTTTAACCTCCTTTTTTATCCTTTGTTAATTTTTTAAAATTATACATTTAAACCAAAGTTTTTGCAAAGAGCAGCAAGGCCACCAGAGAAACCACTTCCTATAGCATTAAACTTCCATTCTCCATTGTATTTATATAATTGTGCAACAACTATTGCAGTTTCAACAGAGAAGTCTTCTCCTAGGTCATATCTTAATAACTCTTCATCATTTTCTTGATTTACAACTCTTACATAAGCATTAGAAACTTGTCCAAAGTTTTGTCCTCTTTCATCTGCCTCATGAATTGTAACTGTAAAATTAATTTTTGTTATTCTTGAAGGAATAAGGCTTAAATCTACTAATATTTGTTCATCATCTCCTTCTCCTTCACCAGTTAGGTTATCTCCTAAATGTTCTATAGCTCCAGTTTCATGCTTTAAGTTGTTATAGAATATAAAATCTAAATCTTCATGAACTTTATCATCATCTCCACAACAAAAAGCTGCGGCATCTAGGTCAAAGTCGTATCCTCCATCATATTTATTAGTGTCCCAGCCAAGGCCAACTAATATCTTTTTTAATGATTTGTTACCCTTTGTTAGGTCAATTTTTTGACCCTTTTTTAACATAATTCCCATTTTTCTTTCCTCCTAAAATTAATGTTTAATAATATTTAGAATATTATAACTTTATTTTACTACCTATATAGTATTTATTCAACAATTAGTAGAAATATAAAGTTTAAATATAACTATACTTTTAAATATCTATATTTTCAAGTATTTCTTCAAGACCTTTAAGTCCCTCTTCTTTTGGAATAAATATATTTTTATTAACACCTTCTATATTCATAAGAAATGAATTTTTAGGTATATAAGCTTTTTTTGAATTTTTTAAAAGGTTCAAATCCATACTTGAGTCCCCTAGTGCAAAAAAATCTTCATAACCTAGAAAATTAGCTAAAAATTTTGCAGCATTTTCTTTTTTTAAGTTTTGTGGTAAAAAGTAAATTTTTCTTCCACTATAATGAGTTTCCCAATTGTTTTTTATTAAATACTTTTCAAAAGATAATAAATTTTCTTTATTAAATATAGAATAATCAACTACTATGTAAAAAAATAAATCATAAACCTGTCTAACTTTTAAAATTCCAGGAATACTTTCATTTTTAATAAATTCTTTTCTTACATTTAAAAAACTTTCATTTTTTTTAAGTTCTTTTTTTAAAATATCATCCCACTCTTTTAAGAAAATTCCATTTTTTAAAATGTATCCTCCATTACATACAATTGCAAAAGGAAAGTTTATATTATATTTTTTAAATTCTATCCTTTCATATTGCTCTATACTTCTTGTAGTACAGGGAATAAATATATTTTTTTTATTTATATCTTTTAATAAGTTAATAGACTTTTCAGTCATAAAGGATATATATTCTCCTTCATACTTTTCAATTGGCACTTCTTTTAAATTTTCTTTTAAAAACTTTTTTGAATATATTAATGTTCTATCTAAATCTGAAAAATAAAGCATTTTTTTATACATCCTTCATATTTTTTATTATTCCACAGCATTTATAAGCTGATAAAGGATAAGTTTCTACAGGTACATTTTTTTCCTTAGCTAAAACTAATATATGTTTAAGTGCCTTATCTTCTTTATTTTTAACTAAAATTTTATAAGGAATTCTTCTTAATAAGACTCTTGTAGTTTCACCTATTCCTGGTTTTATAAAGTTAATATTATGAATTTTATAGTCCCTTTTTATATTTTCTACATCCTTATCTCCTATTTTAGTTATTTCATCTTTTGTCCAATTCTTCATTTCCTCTTCTATTTCAGATGAAACATTTTTAAATTCCTTTGATATTGTATCTATATATTCATTAGATAAATCAAATTCCTTTAACTCTTTATAATACTTAGCACCATGAAAATCATTTTCTTTTATAAGGTCATCTCTTAAAACTGTTCTACTTATAAGACCAGATACTGTAGAATTTAAACAAGCACTTGGTATTAAAAAGTCTTCTCTTATTCCAAATAAATTAGAATATCCTGCACAATCTGCAAGAACTGCTAAAGAATTATCAAGTTTTACATTATACTTTTTATTAAAGTTTTCTAAAGCCTCATCTAATACCTTTGATATAGTACCCTTTCCAGTCCAGCCATCAATAAATTGTATTTTCATATCTTTATGATTTTTTAAAATATATTTTATTGCATTTTCATCTATTCCCTTATCTCTTATTATTGATATTGTATAATGAGGAAGATTTAAATTGTATTTATATTTTATATATCTTTTAGCTAAAATTCCTATAGGGGTACCAGCCCTTGCAAGGGAAACTAAAACTATATTGTTTCCCTTTTCTTTTAAAATCTTTTCACACATTATACCAACAGATAAAGCTAATTTTTCTTTAAGCTCTTTAAGCTGACTTTTATAAAGATTTAAATAAACATCACTTACCTGATATTCAATTGGAAGCATTTCAGAGTAATGTTTTCCACTTTGAATGGCTTTTTCTCTTTCTAAATTACTTTGTTCTATTATGCAATTTGAAATATCTTTTAAAAGAAATATTACATCATCTTTTGAGTAAGAACTAAATTCCATAAAAATCTCCTTTTTAGCATTTTATTATATTTATTTTTTCTATATTTACTGAACTTAATAAATTTATAATATTCTCTATCCTTTTTTCATTAACAAAGGTTTCAAGAAATAAAAAACATTCTTTAGAGTTATTTATATTAAGATTATACAAGTAATTTATATTGTTATTGTAAAAGCTATTTAGCTTATATTTTTTCTTTATAGGATAGTTTTTATCATTAAAAGGAATAATAGGACTTCTTGTAATTGAATGATAATATATATCCCCTTTCATAAACTTACTTAAAATCATTGGAATATACATAAATTCCTCTACTCCTAAAGCTAGTATTTTATCATTTTCTCTTATACTATTTAGTTTCTCTGAAGAGGCTTTTAAAATATTTATAAGTTCTTCCTGTTCTTTTCTATCTATTCCAAACCTTCCTGTACCTTTTAAATATTTTTTATTTTCTAAGTGCCTTTCTAAGTTTAAATCTAAAAATTTAACTTTAACTTCTTTATTAGAATTTACCTTTTCAAATTTATCACTTAAAGGTTTATCTTCATCAAATTTAAAGTTAAAAGACCCATTAAAAAGATAAACAAATTCAATTTTACAATTTAAGCCTTTAGCTATAGCTTTAATTTCCTCTTCTCTTTTTTCATCTATCCAATTTAATATAGAAGCTATTACATATTTTTTTGCTTTATAATTTTTTTGAAGCTCTTTAATCATATTAATACAAGTTTTAGCAGTAGTTATTTCATCATCTACTAAAATTAAGGTATCTATATTTTTTAAAGAAAATATTTTATCAGTATATAAAATTTGCTCCGTAGCATGGGAATGTTCTTCTAAAAAATCTATTCTATTTAAATCTAAATTTTCTCGAGTGGTATGAATAAAAAGCTTAGCAGATTCTAAATAATTAAAAAAGCTATGAGAAAGTGCTGTTGCAGTTTCTGCAAAACCTATTACAAGTTCTTTTTCTTCCTTATAATTTAAATACTTTTTCTTATAAGCTTTAGCTAAAAGATAGCCTAAATTATCTACCTTTTCAGGATTTACAGGAATATGCTTTCCTAAGTTTTTTGATATAAATAAAAATCTTCTCTTTTTATTATTTCTTAAAGCTAAATCTAAATAATCATCTATATTTAAATTTAAAGGATTATCTTTTATATTAATATCACAACTAAAATCTAAATAATTCATTAAAACTTATCCCCTTATTAAAAACTCCATAAATATCTGATAAAAGCATAATCTTTTTTGCCCACTTTGTATGAGGATTTACTTCATTCATTCTTTCACAATTAATGCTTCCACTTATAGAATATTTACTTCCAACACCATCTAATATGCTTTTTGCATCCATATAATCTTCATAGCTTATAACATTCATAGCCTGAACAACATTCATTTGAAAAGGATGTATTACAGTTTTACCAATAAAACCATTAAGCTTATCTATTTTAACTTCCTTTATAAAGGTATTTAATATGTCTTCCTTATTCATATCATAAACTTCAGAAACACCACCACTTATAGGAATGTCTATTTCATCATTTTTTAATATGCTCATTAAATCAAAGGTTAAATTTTTAAAAACTATATTATCATAAATAGTAAGACTTTTATCTCTTCTTATACCATAGCTACCTAAAATATCAGTAACTCCAACTCTTATATTTAATATTTTATCCCTATGTTCTAAAACTGCCCTTTTTAAATCCTTAAGATATTTATCCTTTAGGGTATAATCTATAAATTCTATACTTTCTATTATTGGCATAATATAAAGCTTTAAGCAGTTTATTTTCTCTAAACCTTCAATAAAAGAATCTATTTTTTCTCCATTTGCTTTAGGTATAACTATTCCAGTTATAATATCCTTATTTTCCTCTAAAATATCTTTAAATTTAAGCATTTGTTCTAAATTACGAGGTCTTATAAAAATTAAGGGAATATCTTTTTTATCCCTTCTTAGCTGTACTTCCTTTAAAACCTGAGCTAAATTTTCTATACTCTCTCCCTCTCCATTTATTCCTATAGCATCTTCTAAGCATATAGTAAAGGAAGTTAAGCCTTTAATTTTTCCCTTTAAGCACTTATATATCATATCCTTTCTTATAGCAGGAACATATATATGTCCACCTAAGGCATATTGTAAAAACTTTTTATCTTTATTTTTATTAAATTCTTTAGGTATTTTATGAAAAAGCCTCTTTTCTTCCTCATCTTCTAAATAACTAAAATATCTCACAAATAAATCCCCTTTTATAAAAAATAATTTTAAAAAAGCAAGGCATAAATTAATACGCCTCACTTTTATAATTTAATATTAAACTTGTAAGCCAAAGTTTTGGCATAAAGCTGCAAGTCCACCAGAGAATCCATTACCTATAGCATTAAACTTCCATTCTCCATTATGTCTATAAAGTTCTGCAACAACTATTGCAGTTTCTATTGAGAAGTCTTCTCCTAAGTCATATCTTATTAATTCTTCTCCAGTTTCTTCATTTACAACTCTTACATAAGCATTAGAAACTTGTCCGAAGTTTTGTCCTCTTGCATCTGCTTCATGAATTGTAACTGTAAAATCTATTTTATCTATTGTATCTGGAACTAAGTCAAGTTCAATAACTAATTGTTCATCATCTCCATCACCTTCACCAGTTAAGTTATCTCCTAAATGCTTTATTCCACCTGATGGATGAGTTAAGTTATTATAGAAAACAAAATCAGATTCATTCTTTACCTTTCCATCAGCTGCACAACAAAATGCTGCAGAATCTAAGTCAAAGTCTGCTCTACCATCATATTTATTTACATCCCATCCAAGTCCTATTAAAACCTTTTTAAGTCCTTTATTTCCTTTTGTTAAATCAACTTTTTGACCTTTTTGTAAAACTATTGCCATAAAAAATCCCTTCCTTTTTTTCTTTTAGTTAGTTAAATTAAATTTTAAATAAGTATATCAAAAAATGTATAAGTTTTCAATTACTTATTTGTAAATTAAGTAAAATTTAAGTTTATATTTAAAATAAATATATTAAAAAGAAAAGTTTTCCAAACCTTTATATTGATTACTTTTACTCTTTAATAAGTTATTATGTACCATATTATAATATATAGTAAATCATTTTGCAATAGCTTTTTTAAAAATTTTTAGAAATTAATTCCTTTATTGTTTTATTGATAAAAGTTATTATATAATATATAATCAAGTTAATAAAAGACAATAATAAACCGAAGGGAGAAAATAAGATGCTCAATTTAATAGAATTAAAAAATAATAAGGATTACTTTCTTCCTCTAAGCAAAAGACCTTTAAAGGGAGTTTATTTTTATAGATTTATTGGATATGATGATAATATTTTAAAGTTTTTAAAAGAATATGAAGCTTCTACTGTATCTAATGGAATTTATATAAAAAAACCTATACCAAATCCAAAGGAAAATATGGTAAAAGACTTTTTCTCTAAAACAAATGAAAATTTTGTTCTTAACTTAAATTTTATACAAAGCAATTTAAGATTATGGATAAGGAATTTAACAAACTCTCAAATACTTTCTTTAGGTGAAGCTATATTAGAAAGCCTTGAGGATTTAAGAAAAAAAGGGGCAAATGATAATATTTTAAAAAATGCCTATGTTAAATTTATGTGCTGGTCCTTAAGTTTTGAAAGGGTTTTAAAAAATATAGGAAATGATAATATTCCTAAGGTTTTATATGAAGGAGAAATTTCAAAATATGAAGTATATATGCTTAGAATATTATTAAAAGCTGGTTGTGATGTTTTATATGTAAACTTTTCAGATGAAAATTCTATTTTAAAATTTGATGGAAACCTTTCTAAAGCTGTCTATGGAAAATTTAAAGGAATTCCTAAAATTCACTTCTCCTCTATTAATTTAGAAGAACTTAGTAAGGTAGAAGATATTAAAGAAGATGTTTCTAAATTTTCTAATAAGGTTATAACAAATTCTTGGATTAAAGAAGATGAAAACTTTTTTGAAATTTTAGAAAAGAAAAATACTCTTAGAGGGGCATTACTTAATTCATCTAAAATATATAATATATTTATATCCTATATAGGTGTTGATGAAGCTGGCTCTTATAATAATAGATTATTTAAATTAAAAAGTGATTTAGAAAAGAGTGATAAACCCTTTATACTAATTGATAAAAAAATAATGAATCCAACTAGTGAAGAGGTTTCATCTATTAAAAGAACTAATATTTCAAATAAAAAAGAACTTATTGATTTTATAAGTTTAGCTATTTCAAATAAATTTAGTAAAACTTCTATGCCTTTTATAGTTAATGGATTTTTTAAATTTTTTGAAAAGGAAAAGGATTTAGAACTGTCTAAACTTTATAATTTATCTATAAAACTATTATGTTGGATGATAAGATATAATTCTTTATTTAACTTTCATGGAGATAATCTTCCTATTTTAATATACTATGGAGAAATTTCCTCAAGTGAAGTTTCCTTTTTAGAACTTTTATCTTATATGCCAATAGATATTTTATATATATGTCCAACTAAAAGTCAAAAAGGTATTTTAAAAAATGCCCTTGAATTTGAACTTCAAAATTCTTTAGATATAAAAGACTTTCCAAAAACTGAAATGAAGGTAAAGGTATCTACTGTAGCTTATAAAGCTGAAAAGGAAATAGAAAGTGAAATCTATAATGATACAGGATTATATAAAAATCAGCAATTTGCAAATTCAACTCCTATTACCTTAAGAACAACTTATGAAGAAATTTTTATATTATGGAACCAGGAGGCAAACTTTAGACCAAGCTTTAGAACTGATGGCTTAAAGGTATATACTCCAAATATATTTGCTAAAGTTTGTGGAGTAAAAGATACTGATGAAAATAAATATTTTAAAAGTATAAAATCCTTAATAAATGATGATACAATATATTATAAAAACATTCCTTTTTTAAAGGAAAAGCCAATTTTAAAGGATTCTTCTCTTAAAAAATGTGTTCATAATAATAAAATTCATATTGATTTAATTAAAAAAATTGAAGAATATAAATATGAATATTTAGATTTAAACACTCAACATTATATAATAAGTAAAATAGATGAGCTTATAAATTTAAATTGGATTAAATATACAGGTAGTGATTTAAATAATATAATTTTAGGAACTTTACTTAATTTAGATAAACCTACTTTAAAGTTAATTCAAAAATTTGACTTTACAAAAAATATTCCTAAAATAGTTATTGTTGATACAACAGAGGAAATGGCAACAATTTTTGATTGTATATATCTTTTATTTTTAAATCTTATAGGATTTGATATAGTTATCTTCACCCCTACAGGATATAGAAATATAGAAAAATTTATTATGGACTCTTCCTTTGAAAATCACATAATTGGAGAATTTATGTTTAATTTAAAATCACCAAATTTCAAAACTTCCACAGCAGAGAAAAAAGGATTTTTTGAAAGATTTTTTGGATAATTTAATAAAAATTGAAAGGAGTTAAAAAAATGTCATTAAAATTTTCAAAACCAAAAACAACAACTGTAAATAATATTAGTGGACAAACAGATAGTAATCAAATAATTGTTCCACAGGAAGAAGAGGTTCAAGAATTTAACATAGTTGAAAAAAGAAGTGAAATAGAAACTGAACTTTTAAATTCACCAGAAATTGAAGCACTTACTGCAGAAATTGATATAAGTGACCCTCAAACAATAGTAGCTTTTGGTGGAGATGTAGCAAATGAAATTGCAAAGGCTTCAGATGCTGTTTTAAATAATGTAAATATGAAACAATTAAATGATACAGGAGAGCTTTTAAATAATTTAGCTAAAATAATGGATAAATTTGATATTGATGAAATTAAAGAAGAACCAGCTAAAGGCTTTTTAGGAAGAATATTTAATAATGCAAAAAAACAACTTGAAAATATTATTAATAAATATAATACTATGGGAAATGAAGTTGAAAAGATAAATATTGAACTTAGACAATATGAAAATGAAATAATTCAATCAAATAAAAAGCTAAAAGATATGTTTGAAGCAAATGTAGTAACTTATCAACAACTTGTAAAATACATAGTTGCAGGTGAAAGAGGACTTCAAGAAATTGATGAATATTTAGTAAGTATGAATAAAGAATTTTCAGAAACAGGTGATGGTAATATACAAATTACTATAAATAGTCTTGAAAATGCAAAACTTATGCTTGAACAACGTGTTCATGATTTAAAAGTTGCTGAAAATATAGCAATGCAGTCAGTTCCAATGATAAATACAATGCAATTTAGTAACTTAAACTTAATACGTAAAATAAATTCAGCCTTTATAATAACTCTTCCTGTATTTAAGCAAGCTTTAGCTCAAGCTGTTCTTTTAAAAAGACAAAAGGTTCAAGCTGAGGCTATGCAAGCTTTAGATGAAAAAACAAATGAGATGATTTTAAAAAATGCTCAAAATACTGTAGCACAATCAAAATTAACAGCTCAACTTGCAAGTAATAGTTCTGTAAAAATAGAAACTCTAGAACAAAGCTGGAGAACTATTGTAAATGGTATAGAAGAAACAAAACAAATTCAAGAAAATGCTAAGAAAAAGAGAGCTGAAGACTCTGCCCGTCTTGAGGCTATGAAAGAGGATTATAAATCTAAAATGAAACAAAATCAATTTTAGATTTTGGAGAAAACATAATGAAAAAAGTAAGTAATAAACAAATGTCAGAATCATTAAAAATTGGAGTTATATTAGCAATTACTGGAGGCTTTTTAGATGCATATACCTTTCTCTCAAGGGGAAAGGTCTTTGCTAATGCCCAAACTGGAAACATTGTACTTTTAGGAACAAATTTATTTCAAGGGGAATATAAAAAAGCATTAACTTATTTAATTCCTGTTTCTTCATTTATAGTTGGAGTATTTATTTCTGAGTTTATAAAACTTAAATTTAAAAATAATGAAAAAATTCATTGGAGACAAATTATTGTTTTTATAGAAATATTCCTTTTAGTTTTAGTTGCTTTTATGCCTGAAAATTTAAATAACCTTGCAAATATTATAGTTTCTTTTATATGTGCAATGCAGGTTGAAAGCTTTAGAAAAATAAATGGTATTTCCTGTGCAACAACTATGTGTACTGGAAATTTAAGAAGTGGAACTGAATTATTATTTAAATACATAAAAACAAAAGAACCTGATTTAAAAGAAAAATGTATAAATTATTATGGAATAGATTTATTATTTATTTTAGGTGCAGGGCTTGGTGCTTTATTTACAAATACCTTTAAAGAAAAAGCAGTACTCTTTTGCTGTGTAACTCTTTTTATTGGTTTTATTGTAATGTTTATAAAAGAAGATATTCTTATATTTAAAAGTAAGGAAACTGAAAAATAAGAGCTTTTTAGCTCTTATTTTCTATTTTATTTTATAATATACATATTTTTATATATTTTATGTAAAGAAACTGTTAGTTTTCTTTTATTATATTACTATTTATATAAAATTACATTGACATTTTTTTGACTAAGAGATATTCTTTATTTAAATGGGGACATAAATATTAAATTTGGAGGAAGAAATGAAAATTATTATTGTTGGTTGTGGTAAAGTAGGTTGTACTATTGCTGAGCAATTAGATCAAGAAGGTCATAATATTACATTAGTTGATACAAATCCTGATATTTTAGAAAAAATGTCAAATACTCTTGATGTAATTGGTGTAATCGGTAATGGTGCAAGTTATAATGTTCAAATGGAAGCAGGAGTTGTAAAGGCAGATTTATTAATTGCAGTAACCTCTTCTGATGAACTTAACCTTCTTTGTTGCTTAATAGCTAAAAAAGCAGGTAATGTCCATACTATTGCACGTGTGCGTAATCCTGTTTATAGAGAAGAAATAAATTTTATAAAAGAAGAGCTTGGTCTTTCAATGGTAATAAATCCAGAAGAAGCAACAGCTTCAGAAATTGCAAGGCTTTTAAGATTTCCATCTGCAATTACAATTGATACCTTTGCTAAAGGAAGAGTTGAACTTTTAAAATTTGAAATAACTCATGAATCAGTATTACATAATATGATGATTGCTGATATTTCAACTAAGCTTCATTGTGATATTCTTATATGTGCAATAGAGCGTAATGAAGAGGTTATTATACCAGCAGGTCATTTTATATTACGTGAAAAAGATAAAGTAACAATAGTTGCATCTTCTAAAAATTCAAGTGAATTCTTCAAAAAAATTGGCATTTTAAATCAAAGAATTAAAAATGTAATACTTATAGGTGGAGGAAAAATTTCTTTTTACTTAGCTAAAGCATTACTTTCAATGGGCATGAGTGTAAAAATAATAGAACAAAGTAAGGAAAGATGTGAATATTTAAGCACACATTTACCAGAGGCAATGCTTATAAATGGAGATGGAACAGACCAAACTCTTCTCTTAGAGGAAGGAATTGAATATACAGATGCTCTAGCCTCTCTTACTAATTATGATGAAGAAAATATAATGCTTTCTCTTTATGCTAAGAGCAAAACTAAAGCAAAACTTATAACAAAAGTTAATAGATTAACCTTTGAAAATATAATAAATGGTCTTCCCATTGGAAGTATTATTTATCCTAAATTCATTACTGCAGAAAGAATACTGCAATATGTAAGAGCTATGCAAAATTCCTTAGGAAGTAATGTAGAAACTCTTTATAGAATTGTAAATAATAAAGTTGAAGCCTTAGAATTTCGTGTAAGACAAAACTCTCCTGTAGTAGGAATACCTCTTGAAAAACTTAAGCTTAAGGATAACTTGTTAGTAACTTGTATAAATAGAAATGGTAGAATAATAACTCCTCGTGGACATGACACTATAAATATTGGTGATACAGTTATTGTTGTTACTACAAATACAGGTCTTAATGACTTAAAAGATATTCTTAAAAATTAAGTGAGGTTATTTTATGAATAGTTCCATTATAAAATATATATTAGGTTACGTTTTAAAATTTGAAGCTGTTTTTCTTGCATTACCTTGTTTTACAGCACTAATTTATAGAGAAAAAGAAGGCTTTGCTTTTGGAATTGTCCTTGTTTTATGTGCTATTTTAGGAAGCATTTGTACATATACAAAACCTAAAAATAATGTGTTTTATGCAAAAGAAGGCTTTGTTACAGTTGCTTTAAGTTGGATTATATTAAGTGTAATGGGTGCTCTTCCCTTTGTTATAAATGAAGAAATTCCAAACTTTACAGATGCCTTATTTGAAATAATTTCTGGATTTACTACAACAGGGGCTAGTATTTTATCAGATGTTGAAGCACTTTCTCATTGCTCATTAATATGGAGAAGCTTTTCTCACTGGATTGGAGGCATGGGAGTTTTAGTATTTATTTTAGCTATACTTCCCCTAGCTGGTGGTGGACATAGCATGCACTTACTTCGTGCAGAAAGCCCTGGCCCTTCTGTTGGAAAGTTAGTTCCTCGTTTACGTTCAACAGCAATGATTTTATACGGAATTTACTTTTTTATGACAGTAATAGAATTGATTATTCTTTTAATAGCAAAAATGCCACTTTTTGATGCAATATGTACTGCCTTTGGTACTGCTGGAACTGGTGGTTTTGGTATAAAAAATGATAGTATGGCTAGTTATTCCACGCTTATTCAAGGAATAGTTACAGTTTTTATGATTTTATTTGGAGTTAATTTTAATGTTTATTATCTATTTTTAATAAAAAAACCTAAAGAGGCATTAAAATGTGAAGAATTAAGATACTACTTAGGAATAATAGGTTTTGCTATTTTATTTATAACAATTAATATAAGAGGACTTTTTCCAAGTATTTTTAAGGCTTTTCACCATGCAGCCTTTCAAGTTGGTTCAATAATAACTACTACAGGTTTTGCAACAGAAGATTTTAATATTTGGCCTCAAGCCTCAAAAACACTACTTGTTATAATTATGTTTATTGGAGCCTGTGCAGGAAGTACTGGAGGAGGAATTAAAGTTTCTCGTTTTGCTCTTCTTTTAAAAACAGTAGGAAAGGAATTATCCCATTTAATTCATCCAAGAAGCATAAAAATAATAAAATTTGAAGGTAAAAAGGTTGAACATGATGTTATACGTTCAGTTAATGTATTTTTAATAACCTATGTTTTAATATTTGCCTTTTCAGTTTTAGCTATATGTATTGATGGGTTAGACTTAACAACTAACTTTACTGCTGTTGCAGCAACTCTTAATAATATAGGTCCAGGACTTGAGTTAGTTGGTCCTACTCAAAATTTTAGTGTATTTTCAAGCTTTTCAAAATATATTCTTATGTTTGATATGCTAGCAGGAAGACTAGAATTATTCCCTATGCTTATACTATTTACACCAGCTACTTGGAAAAAATAAAAAAATCCCTTGATTTAGGGATTTTTTTATTCATCTTTTAAAGCACCAATTTTTACACCTTCATTAACTATTTCTAAAACAAGCTCCCATAACTCACTAGAAGTTTCCTTTACAACCTCCATTCTTTTAAGAACCATAGATTTTGTAGTACCATTTTCCTTCCAAGCCCTTCCCTTAGTTGAAATATTATTTAAAATAGGTTGTATTCTATCAAGACATGCAGCATACCTACTTTCAATAGTCTTCATTTCTTCAAATTCATTCCATAAATCATAAATTATTTTACCTTGGTCTTTAGGAAGAATATTAAATATTCTATTAGCTGCTTTAATTTCTCTTTCCCTTTTAGTTAAATTTCCTTCCTTATCATAGCAAAAAGTATCTCCTGCATCTATTTCAACTAAATCATGAATTATAACCATATTTATAACCTTTTCTATATTAATATCCTCTTTTATATGTTCCCTTAACAAAGGAGCCATTAATGCTAAATGCCAAGAATGCTCTGCATCATTTTCAAATCTTTCAGATTTTGTAAGATAAGTCCTTCTCATAATTTCCTTAGCCTTATCAACTTCCACTATAAATTTAACCTGTTCTATTAACCTTTTTTCCATATTTTATTATCACCTCAAATATTATTATAGCTTAATAAAAATATTTTAAATATTAAATTTAAACTTTTTTAATAAGGATTTTTAAGTTAACTATGTATAAATTATAAAGTTTATGACAATAATATGAAAGAACATAAGTTTTGAGAACATAAGTTTGATTACTTAACAAAAATATGTTATATTATTATTAATAATATAGTGAGGTGTTCTTATGCTAGATATAAAAGATAAACAACTTGAAATATACAATTTTTTAAAAACATATACAGAAAATAAAGGCTATCCACCTTCTGTAAGAGAAATATGTGAAGCTGTAGGGCTAAGCTCTACCTCAACTGTTCATGGCCATTTAAAAAGACTAGAAAGAAAAGGTCTTATAAAAAGAGACCCTTCAAAACCAAGAGCTTTAGAAATTGCAGAACTTAATCAAAGCAAAAAAGAAATGATAAACATTCCAATAGTAGGAAAAGTAACAGCAGGACTTCCTATTTTAGCAACAGAAAACATTGAAGATACCTTCCCTGTTCCTCTTGAATATGTAAAACATGATAGAGAACTTTTTATGCTTAGAGTAACTGGAGAAAGTATGAAAAAAGTAGGTATAAACAACAACGATTTAGCCATTATAGAAAAAAAAGAATCAGCAGAAAATGGAGACATAGTAGTTGCACTAATAGATAATGAAGCTACTATAAAAAGATTCTTTAAAGAAAATGGTCACTTTAGATTACAACCAGAAAATGATACAATGGACCCTATCATAGTAGAAAACTGTAGCATCTTAGGAAAACTTGTAGGCATTTACAGACAATATTAATATAAAAAATAAGAGCTGTTTTTAAAATTTACAGCTCTTATTAAACATATACAGCTAGTATATCTTTGTTATCTAAAACTATCTTTTCTTTTTTATATTCTTTATTTTTATTAAAATTAAAAATTAATAAATACCCTTTGTTTTCTTCATTAATGTTAAGATAATCAACTAATTGATTCAAGCCTTTTTCATGGTATTCTTCTCCATGCCAAATTTTAAGTTCTATAATATACTTATTACTATTATAAGTTATTACAACATCTAATCTTTTTTCTTCAGATATTTGTACCTCTTTAAAAGCAAAACCTACTCCATTTATTATTGGAGTTAAAAATGCTAAAAATAACATTCTACCATGTGTTTCTAAAAAGTTTTCATTTTTAGAAGAATATTCTTCTTTCATAAATTTCTGAAATCTAAGAAGAATTTTTTCAACATTAAGACCATTACCATAAATAAAATCAGATTTAAAATTATACTTTTTCATTATATTATTATTTTCTAATAAGGAGGAAAAATAATTATATAAAATTTGAGAAAATATTCTATTTGAAATAGCTACCATATTGTCTTCATTTTTAAAATATCCAAACATTAATCCTAAATTTATAGTAGGATTAAGCATATTAAAAGTATTTCTAGCTCCATTCATTATAATATCTAAAACATATTCTTTTAAATCACTATTATTTTCTATATTTTTTATTAAATCATCAAATAATGTATTTTTCTCATTTAATAATAATTTTACAGCCTTTATCATATTCTCTTCATTCCAAGAAGCCTTTAAGTCTTCATCTATTATTTGACATAACCTGCTTACTAAAAAAGGATACCCACTTGTATAAAAATAAATAAAGTTTACTACTTTGTCTAAATCTAATTCTATTTTTCTATCTCTTTTATACTCATTTAACATATTCTTTATACCATCTTTTGATAAACTCATATCAATATTAAATGGTACTGCTATATTCCAAGGGGAATTATATTTTCTTTCTTCATTTGGTCTTAATTTAATCTTTAAGTTTTTTATATCATAAACTCCAGCTAATATTACAGACTTAAATGTAATTCCTTCCCCTTCACTTCTTTGAAGATACTTATTTCTAAGCATACCAAGAAAACTTAAAAATAACTGATTATTACTGCTTTTATCCACTTCATCTATTATAAGAATAACTTCTTTATTTAATCTTTTTATAAACTTAGATATTAACCTAGACAAACCTGGCAATGTAGAAACTTCTAGACTTAAATTTCTAAATATTTCATTTAAATCTTCATCTATAAAATCAAGCTTTTCATCAATTAAGTTTATAAACTCTTTTACAAATTTTTCTTCATCACTAAAGGCAATATCTCCAATACCTTCAAAACTTATACTAATAACTAAATAGTCCTTTAAAAGCTCCTTCTTTAAAGCAAAAAGTAATGTGGTTTTACCATATTGTCTAGGTCTATTTATTATAAAATATTCATTGTTTTCTACTAGCTTTTTAGCTTCCCTTACCTTATCAGAAATATCTACCATATATTGAATATTAGGATTACAAACTCCTGTGGTTCTAAATCTTTTCACCTTATGAAGCTCCCTTCAAAATAAATTTTATATTAAACAATACTAATATAAGCATATTAATAATTTATTTAAAAATATATTACTATAAAGCTAAAAAAAATACTACTGTTAAATTCATTCTTTTGAATATATATTTATACTAAAAAATTGACTACTCATAAAACAAGTAGCCAATTTTTGTTAGTCATACCATTATATCTTTTTTTTATTTTAAGATATTATTAAGTGCTATAAGAATTCCTATTTTAGCATGGTCAAAGGTTAATCCACCTTGAAGATATGCTATATAAGGTTCTCTAATTGGTGCATCTGCTGATAGTTCTATTGATGAACCTTGTATAAATGCTCCTGCTGCCATTATAACTTGGTCTTGGTATCCTGGCATATCCCATGGTTCACATTCTACATAAGAATCTATTGGTGAACCATATTGTATTCCCTTACAGAATTTAATAAGTTTTTCTGGTTCTCCAAATTTAATTGCTTGAATTATATCACTTCTTTTATCTGTATATTTAGGTAAAACTTCAAATCCTGCAATTTCCATTATTCTTGCACAAAATATTGCTCCCTTAACAGCTTCCATAGCAACATGAGGTGCTAAAAATAGTCCTTGGAAAAGACTTCTCATAAGACCAAAAGTAGCTCCACATTCTCCTCCTATTCCAGGAACAGTTAATCTAAAGGCAGCTTGTTCTACTAACTCTTTTTTACCTACTATATATCCACCAGATGGAGCAATTCCTCCACCTATATTTTTAATTAAAGAACCTGCAATTAAATCTGCACCTACATCTGTTGGTTCTATTGTATCTATAAATTCACCATAGCAGTTATCTACAAAAACAAATACATCTTTTCTTAAATTTTTAACAAAACTTATTGCTTCTCCTATTTCTGATACAAGGAAAGCATTTCTCCAACCATATCCTGTACTTCTTTGAATATGTACAATTTTTATACTTTCATCCTTTAAAGCTTCTTCTATTTTTTCAAAGTCAAATTTTCCATTTTCCTTTAAATCTACTTGCTTATAATTTACTCCATATTCTTTTAATGAGCCTATATTTTCATCTCCTGTAATACCAATTATATTATGTAAGGTATCATAAGGCTTTCCTGCAATACATAAAAGAGTATCATTAGGTCTTAAATTTCCAAATAAAGCAGCTCCTATAGCATGAGTACCATTAACAAAGTGAGGACGAACTAAAGCAGCTTCAGCATTAAATATTCTTGCATACACCTTATCTAAAGACTCTCTTCCTATATCATCATATCCATATCCTGAAGAGTTAGTAAAATGAGAATCACTTATTCTTTCTTCTTGAAAGGCTTTTAAAACCTTCATTTGATTAAATTCTCTTATTTCATCATACTTTTTAAATTCCTCTTCTACATCTTTTAAAGCCTTTTCATATAAATTAAAGGTTTCTTCTTTAAATCCATATTGGCTTTTTAACAATTCCTTTGTAACTTGTAACATAAATTCCTCCAAAATTCTATATTATTTCTTATCTATACGATAGTCATTTATAAAATAAGCTATTGTTAGTAATATTGATAGATATATATTTATTCCAAAGACAAATCCTAATGAACCATATAAATATAATTTATTAAAAAATTCACCTGCAAAGGATTTAAATAATTCATGAATTTCACAAGGGTCCATTTTATCAATTTGTGTTTTTGTAATTTCTTTTAAATGAAGACTATAAATTAAATTTTGCATATTATTTATAAGAGAGCTTATTAAGCTATTTCCTATAATAAATAATAAATAGTCTTTAGTTTTATCATCAACAATTTCATTTATATTGTCTAAAATGTTCTTTATATTTTTATTTAATATTTCAATATTATTTAAATTAAAGCTTTCATTTTCAAATATAAAATCTATCATATCTTTTATTGATTCATTGCTTATAAAATATGAAATTTTATGACTTTCTATATTATCATACAACTTATTTGAAATCTTTTCTACATGAATATTAAAACTATTACTATTTAAAACTTTATTTACTATTAAATCAGTAGTATATAAAATGTCTTTTCTTTCTATATTCTCTAAGGTTATATTTTCTATAGGAAGAATATAATATTTATATACTAAATCATTTAAATATAGTGAATTTTTCTTAATATTTTCATTAAAGTTTTTACTTAATGTATTTAATACTACAGTTATCTCATTATTAAACTTATTATAAATTTTATCTAAAGAATCTAAATTAGCTTTATATAAAACAGTATTTAATTTTACATTCATTACTTTATCTAAGAATAAGTTTGAAGCATAATCTATATTTTCTTTTAAGCTATCTTTAGCATATAAAATATCAAAGGCTTTATCAATTATCATATCTGTATCAAGTTCACTTGCCTTTAATTGAAGAACTTTTATTTCCTTTGGGTATATAACATTATTTAATCCTGCATTTAATACTCCTGTTATTTCAAATACCTTATCATTTATAAAACCTTCTATTTTCTTATCTATAAAAACATCTACACAATTACTTAAAATTTCATTTCCATTCATAAAGCTATATGCCATTTTTTCAAGGAAACCTAAATTTTCTAAAACTTTATTTTCTACTAAAACCTTTATATCTTCTTTTTTGCTTTGTATAATTTCTACTATTTTATTAGAAGAAAAGATTCCTAATTTATAAATATTTTTATCTATAAAACTTTTAATAGAGCCATTAAAAACAGTTCCTATGGTTTTATCTTTTTCTATTTCTTCATAAAGAAGATTTGATACCTTAATTTTTGTATATCCTTTTAAATCTGATAAAATAAAGTTTTTAATATACAAAGATACTTTATTTTTTATATTTTCTATAGAAGATTCATTTAAAATGCTACTTAAAGAATTATCTATTATATTTTCATATAAAGCTTTGTTTTTAAATACTATTTCTTTTACAAATTCCTCTTTAAAAAATTTTGAATAATTTTCATTTAAAAGAGATGTTATTTCTTCGTTTATTTTTAATTCAATAGTTTTTAAATTTTCATCTGGTATTAAATTCTTTAAAGTCTTTTTATCCTTTAAAGTTTTTTCTATCTTATCACTTAAAATATTACTATAATTAATATTTTCAAGTCCTTTTATAGCTTTATTAAAATGTGATTTTTTAAGTAATGTACCTATTTTAGTATTAGTTGTATATTTAAATATATTTTTTTTCTTAGTTAGTATTTTTTTAGAAAAATTATATAAAGAAACTGCTAAATTATTTTTCTTTTTATTTAACCAATCTAAAATAAGTTTATAATTATCCTTCTTTATAGAAGCTGAAAGTTTATTTATTCCTATATCTTTTTTTAGGTTAAACATTTCTTTTAACTTACTTCCATTTAAAAGCTCTTTATCTATAACATTACCTATTCCCTTTGATAAATTATCCTTATGAGCTGGAATATAACCTAATGAAAAATGTTTTAAAAGAGGAATTTTAGCTAAAACCTTATTTTGTGTATAAGGTTTAAATAGCATATTTATAGCTATTACATTGGTTAAAACACCTATAAGAGCCATAATTATACAAGAAGATAAGGTTTTTATAGGTAAAGAAATTGAAAGATTTAAAGTGCCTACTCCAAAAAGCATTCCAACTACAAGACCTAATGCACCTCCAAAAATAGATATAGGTTTTAATTGATTTCCCATAAACCTTTGAGCTATATCACATATTGCATCCTCATCTTGAGTTATAAGATTATCATAAATTACCTTTTTAATTTTTCCCTTTAATAAGCCTTCTGCATTTTCACTTAAATATTTATGCCCCTTTTCACAGATAAAATCAGAACTTTCCTTTTGAGATACCTTTAATAAAAGTTCCTTTACTTCATGGGTTTCATAATCATTTAAACTATTTTTAACCTCTTCATTTAAAGCTTTTTCTATAAATTTACCTAAAGATTCTTTATTATTTTTATATAATTCTTTTAAATCTATAGAATAAAAAACTTTTTGAATTTTTTTATTTAAGACTTTACTTAAAGACCCTTTATTTTTCTTTAAATATCTTCTTCCTAAAATAGGTATAGCCTTTGAAACTTTCTTTATTTTTTCAGTTTTAAGAACATCTTTAAGTTCTAAATTTAAAATTTCATTATATTTATTATTTATAAATTTTAAAGAAATTTTCTCTATCTTTTCCTTTAAAGATATTTTATTTTTAAGGATATAATCATATTTTTTCTTATTAAATAGTTCTTTTAAATCAACTTTTAAAAATAGTCCTATCTTTTTTGAAGAAAAGATTAATAGCATTTTATTTATAATATTTTCTCCATTTTTAGAAAAAGAGTTTTGTAGTGAATGTACTATTTTATTTAATTTATCATCCTTTAATAAATTTGAACCTTCAATCTTTTTTATTAAGTCCTTTATTTTTGTTTTTTTAAGAAAAGTTATAAGCTTTTCTGTAAGTTCTCTTGAAACCTGTTCTTTTGTATTATCATCATCTATATAATTTAATGCTTTACCAATCATATCAGAAGAAGATGCTACATCACTTAATAAATATTTTCTTAGCATTTCTACTATTTTCTTTTTTGCCCCTTCATCAAGGTCTTTAATTCCTTCATCTATAGACTCTTCTATTAAAGCATTAAAATTTTCCTCATTTATTTTAATCCATTCTGCTATATATGGAAGAAATTCAATTAAGCTTTTATTTATAAATTCAAAAATGCTATCCTCAAACTTTTCTGGAATAATATCATATAAAGTAATAGCAGTTTCTTTTAAATTTTGTCTATTTTCTAAAGAAGAATTATCTTTAGATTTTATAACACTATATAAAGAAGAATCTATATTTTTTAAAGTATCTATTATTTTATTTATTAAATCTAAAAAGAAATTAAAGCCCTTTTCAGAATTTAAATATTCATTAATATATTCATATAAATCATGACTTAAATTTTTAATATCATTTTCAGTAAATATTTCAGAAATACTTTTCTTCTTTAAACTTATTTGAAAACTGTCTATAACATCTTCAATATTTAAACATTTATAAACTTTATCTAAAAATTCTTTTAACCTTTCATCATCATTTATTAATTTAGATAAAGAGTTTTTTGTAATCTCTTCAATATTGTTTTTTATAAATAATTTAGAGTTTTCACTTAAAACCATATTTAAAGATAGTGATGTATTTTCATTATACAAATCATAAACTATTTCTTTAAGTTCTTTATTATTTTCAAATTCTTTTAAAAGAAGAATATATAAACTTTCACTTATTTCATTTATATATTCTTTTTTAAAAATATCTTCTAAAGTAAAATTTTCTAAAGCATTATCACATACCTCAAAAAATACATCTTTAAAATTAGAATTTATATAACTTTCTAAATGCTTTCTTGTTTCATTATAGCCTGAAATTTCTTTTATCTTTTTACCTTCAATATTTTCAGGAAGATATTTATTAAAAAAGTCATAACATACCTTTTTAAGGGCTTCTTTAAAATCATCAGATTCAATATTATCCTTTAATGTATTACCATTTATAATATCCTTTTCTACCAAAGAGCTAATTTCATCTATAAACTTTTCTTTATTTTTCTTAACTACTCCACCTAACTTTAAAGGAGTATACTCTTTAAAAAGCATATTAACAGCATAGGTATTTGTAATATATCCAGCAAATGCTCCTAAAACACCTTGTATAAGAACAAAGCCTAAACTTTCCATATCCTTTATCACCTTTCTTTACTTTATTGTAACACTATAATTATAAAGTTTTATTTTATATTCTGCAAACTATTCTCGTTGATTCAGAAGTAGAAATTATATGTTCTGATGATTTTATTGCAACTGGAGATTGGATGCCAGGAAAAACAATTTCCACAAAGACCTTTGAATTAGTAAAAGAAGATAATACATGGAAAGTTAATGGCTATGCAGTATATCCATAAATAAAAGGGAGCCACACAAATTAAGCTCCCTTTTATATTTCTTCTATCATACATTCATGTTCTTTTGTTTTTGAATTATAGCAAATAGCAACTGCTAATATTTTTTTATCTTCATTTTCTTCTCTTAACTTTTGTGCATAATCTTTTTCTTTTATTTGATTTATAGCCTTTATTGGTTTTGTATCTTTTTTAAGTTCTAATATAAAGGCTGTTTTATTTCTCTTTCTAGGATGAAAAACAAAATCTGCATATCCTTTTCCTGTCTTTTCTTCACGTTCAATCCTATATTCTTCTCTTGCAAATAAATAAGCCATAGATACAACACAAGATAAAGAATTTTCATCATTATATTGAAATATTGGAATTTCTGAATTATGAATATCATCTATAATCTTTTTCATAGTAATAGTATCTTTATTTAAAGTAGCTTCTAACATTTTCTTTGAATTACCTATTATTGTCACAATTTTACCAAAAGATTTATCTCTTAAAGCTTTTTCAAATTCTTTCATTAATTCTTTATTAGGAATTTTTAAAATACCATCATAATAGGATAAAAAGCCATATACTATCATAGCAGAATAGATTTCTTCCTTTGTTTCTAAAGTATCTTGACCTGCCCTATATTCCTCATCTAAATATACTTCCACAGAGTTTTTTGATACCATTTCAATAATATCATTTCTTACCTCTGCTATATTATATTTTAAATAAAATAATACTTCATCCATAGCACCTGTACTAGTCCAATAGCTTTTACAATAATCATCTCTTAAAGCACATACAACTGAACGAGGATTATATATAGATTTCCCTTTATTGGTAGTATAGCCATTATACCATTCTTTAATTTCTTTAAAACTAACACTATTTTCTTCAGAACACAGCCCTTTAACTTCCTCTTCTGTAAAGCCAAAATATTCTGCATAAATTCTATCATTTAACATAGTATATTCATTAAACATATTAAGAGCTGAACCTGTTGAATATTGTTTTATAGGTAAAACCCCTGTCATATAGGCTAAAGATACATATTCTTTATCTTTTAAAATATTTCTTAAAAATTCTAAAAAGTCATCTTGATTTTCTTTAAAAAGGTTATGACTAAATATATAATCCCATTCATCTATTATAAAAACAAATTTTTCACCAGTAGCAGAAAAAATATCATCTATTGAATAATAATCTTCTGCTTTTATAAATGGAAATTTTTTTGTTATATCTTTTATTAAATACCCTTGAATCATATTTATATAATCAAAATAGGTATTTCCTTCCTTAGGTAACTTATTTAAAGTCATGTATATTACATTATACTTATTTAAATGCTCTTTATAATTATTTACTTTTGAAATATTAAGTTTATTAAAAACATCTTCACTATTGAAGGCTTTAGAATAATAAGCTCCAAGCATATCTGCCACAGATGATTTTCCAAACCTTCTAGGCTTTGTTATACATAAGAATTTATCTCTAGTGTCTAAAATCTCATTTGTTTTTTCTATTAACATAGTCTTATCTACAAAATATTTACTTCTTAATAATTCTTTAAACTTATTTAATGGGCTAATTGTATTTAAATATACACACACTTAAAGCACCTCACTTTTAGTTTTATTTTTCTAAATCTTTAATTATATAATTAAGTATTTCATCATAGCTAAGAGAATCTTTATCTAAAAATTTAACTCTAGGGTCCCTTCTAAACCAAGTAAGTTGACGCTTGGCATAATTTCTAGAGCCTTGTTTTATCATATCTACAGCTTCTTCTAAAGAAATGTTTCCTTCTAAGTAATATAAAATCTCTTTATATCCTATTCCTTGCATAGACTGCATTGAAGAATTATACCCCATTTCTTTAAGCTTTATACATTCATCTAAAAGTCCTTTTTCCATCATAATATCCACTCTTAAATTTATTCTTTCATAAAGTTTTTCTCTATCCATATTAAGAACAAAATAGTGTATATCATAAGGACTTTCATAAAAATTTTCTCCTGCATTATATTCACTAAAAGCTTTCCCTGTTGTTTTATAAACTTCAAGGGCACGAATAACCCTTTTCCTATTATTAGGATGAATTTCTCTATAACTTACAGGGTCAATACTTTTAAGCATTTCATGTACATATTCATTTCCTTTTTCATAGGTTAAATCCATTAAATATTTTCTATACTCTTCATCCTTTTTAGATTCAGTAAAATTCATATTACAAGTTAAAGCATTTATATAAAGCCCAGTTCCACCTGCAATTATAGGAGTTTTTCCTCTAGAGATTATATTTTCTAAATTCCTCATTCCTAATTCCTTAAAATCAGCTACAGAAAACTCCTCATTAGGTTCAACAATATCTATCATATAATGAGAAACACCCTTCATCTCCTCCTTAGAAACCTTAGCAGAACCTATATCCATATACTTATAAATCTGCATAGAATCTGCCGAAATAATTTCCCCATCAATTCTTCTAGCCAAATCCACAGAAAGCTCAGTCTTCCCAACAGCCGTAGGCCCACCAAGGACTATTATTTTTTCCTTCAATCTTACAATTCACCTTCTTTTTTATACAATACGCCTAAATTTCTTTTCTAAATCATAATTAGTAAATTTTATTATAGTTGGTCTTCCATGAGGACAGTGAAATGGGTCATTTATGTATCTTAAATCCTCTACAAGTTTTATCATTTCTTGTTCAGATAAAAGGTCATGTCCCTTAACAGCTGCCTTACATGCCATAGTTGCTATTTTATTATATTTAACTTCTGAAGTTTTTCCACTTCCTAGTTCTTTTATATTATCTAAAATGTTTAAAAATAAGCCCTTTGCATCAAGCTTTCCTAAAAAGTAGGGTACTTCCTTTAATGCTAAGGAATTTCCTCCAAATTCCTCTAAGGTAAAGCCTGCATTTTTAAATATTTCTTTATTTTCTTCATAGTAAGAAAAATCATCAAGGGTTAAATCTATAATTTCTGGTACTAGAAGAGGTTGAATTATTATACTTCCTTCTTCTATATTTTTAAAGTATTTTTCAAAAAGTATCTTTTCATGGGCTGCATGTTGGTCTATCATATATAAAACTTCATCATATTCTCCTAATATATAGGTTTTATTAAATTGTCCTATTATTCTTAATGGAGGAAATTTAGGAATCCTTTCATTAGAATTTTTATTAGATAAATCTTCTTTAGGTATCTTTGAAATTTTTTCATCTAAAACATTATCTTTATAAAAATTTTCTCTTAAAGTAAAGTTTTCATTTAAAGTATTACTTTCCTTAGAATCTATATTATTATAGTTTACATTATTATTTGTTTTAGTTTCTTCTAAATATTTAGAACTTGATGAATTGCTATATTCTTTTTCATATATATTTTCATAGTCCTTTGAATAAGTTCTTTCATAGTTTAAATCTACAGGTAAAGTAACTTTTGTTCTTTCTTTTTTCTCATAGTCATCTTTTATATCAAAGGATATTTCTTTAAATTCATCTTTTTTAAAGTTTGTGTTTTCATCCTTTTTAACTTCAAATTCTTTAAATATTTCATTTCTTAATGCCTCATGGACAGTATCAAAAACCTTTTTAAATATTAATCTTTCATCTTTAAATTTAATTTCTGCCTTACTAGGATGAATATTAACATCTATATTCTCTGGGTATACCTCTATAAATAGTATAAAGAATGGGAATTTATTAACTGTACTAAAGGATTTAAAGGCATTTTCTACTGCAACAACTAAAGTTCTATTTTTTATGTATCTTCCATTAACAAAAATACTTTGATTATTTCTAGAGCCTCTTGCAATAACTTCTTTTCCTATATAGCCATATAAAGTTAGAGTATCTTCTGAGTGTTCAAAATATATAATGTTTTCTCCTATATTTTTTCCATAAATAGTTCTAGTAACATCTAAAAGATTACTATTTCCATAGGTATTTAATATCTTTTTACCATTATTAAAAAGCTTAAAGCTTATACTAGGATTTGCAAGGGCTATTCTTGATACAATATCAGAAATTAAAGATGCTTCCCTAGAGCTTGTTTTTAAAAACTTTTTTCTTGCTGGAACATTAAAAAATAAGTCTTTAACTTCTATTGAAGTTCCTTTATTTATTCCACATTCATTAAAGGATAAAATTTCCCCACCTTCTATTATTATTTCACGTCCAAAGTCTTCTTCTTGAATTTTAGACTTTAAGCTTACTTTAGAAACAGCAGCTATTGAAGGAAGAGCTTCTCCTCTAAAACCTAGAGTATTTATTGAAAATATATCAGAGGAATTTTTTATTTTACTTGTAGCATGAGGTAAAAAGGCCTTTTTTATATCCTCTGGATGTATTCCATCTCCATCATCTATTATTTTAATTAGCTTTTCTCCTCCTTCTTCTATTTCTATTGTTATATTTCTAGCATTTGCATCAATACTATTTTCTATAAGTTCTTTAACAACAGAAGAGGGTCTTTCAACTACCTCTCCTGCTGCTATTTTATTAGATGTATTTTCATCTAGTAGGTTAATTCTTTTCAAAGTTTTTTAACCCTCCTGTTCTATTCTTTTAGCTTCCTTAACTAATTTGTATAATGTATTCATTGCATCTAGTGGAGTCATATTTAAAATATCACAGTTTGCAATTTCATTAAGAAGACTTTCTTTTTCTATATAATTAAAGTCAAGTTGCATTGCAGGCATTTTTTTCATCTTTTTAGGTGATACAATTTTCTCTTCTATACATATTGATTCTTTATAACTTTCTTTCTTACAAGGCTCTTTTTGAACTTCATAAGTTGTTGAAATTTCTTCTGCTGCTATTTTATTTAAATCCTCTTCTTCTTCTTTTTGAGAATCATATTTAACTTTATTTTCAGAAGAAGAAGTAGTAGTAGTAGTAGAGTTTTTCTCAAGACCTTCTAATATTTCCTTAGCTCTTTCAATTACACCTTCTGGAAGGCCTGCAAGTTTTGCAACTTCTATTCCATAGGATTGGTCTGCTCCACCTTCAACTATTTTTCTTAAAAAGATTATATTATCTTCATATTCTTTAACTGCTACTGAATAGTTTTTAACTCCCTTTATAGTTCCTTCAAGCTTTGTTAATTCATGATAGTGAGTTGCAAATAGTGTTTTACATCTTAAATCTTCTTTATTTGAAATATGTTCAATTACAGACCAAGCTATACTTAATCCATCATAAGTAGATGTTCCACGACCAACTTCATCTAATAAAACAAGGCTTTTTGAAGTAGCATTTTTTAAAATATTAGAAACTTCCCACATTTCAACCATAAAGGTAGATTTTCCTCCTGCTAAGTCATCAGAAGCTCCTATTCTTGTAAATATCTTATCACATATAGAGATATTTGCATAACTTGCAGGTACAAAAGAACCCATTTGTGCCATTAGGGTAATTAAAGCTACTTGCCTCATATATGTAGATTTACCTGCCATGTTAGGACCTGTAATTAAAAGAAGTTGATTATCTTCTTTATTAAGTAAAGTATCATTAGATACAAATTCTCCCTTTGGTATAACTTTTTCTACAACAGGGTGTCTTCCTTCTTTTATGTTTATAATACCCTCTTCATTTATAGAAGGTTTAACATAATTATTTTCAAGGGCAACTATTCCTAAAGTTGATAAAGCATCTAAGTTTCCTAAAATTCTTGCACTTTTCTTTAATCTTGAAATTTCTTTTTCAACTTTTTTTCTTATATCAATAAAAAGATTATATTCAAGAGCCATAAGCTTTTCTTCTGCTCCTAAAATTTTATCTTCCATTTCTTTAAGTTCACTTGTTATATATCTTTCAGCATTTGAAAGGGTTTGTTTTCTTATATATCTTCCCTCTGGAATTAATGAATAATTTGCCTTTGATATTTCTATATAGTATCCAAAGACTTTATTAAAACCAACCTTTAAAGATTTTATTCCTGTAACTTCCCTTTCAGAACTTTCTAAAGAAGCTATCCATTCTTTACCATGAAGTTTTGCTCCTCTTAAATTATCAACCTCTTCATTATAGCCTTCTTTTATTAGATTTCCTTCTTTTATTGAAAGAGAAGGGTCATCTATAATACTTTTTTGAAGAAGCTCTTTTATATCTAAAAGCTCATCTAAGTCATTATAATATTCTTTTAATATTTCTGAAGAGGTATTTTTTAAAACTTCTTTTATTCTAGGTATTTTCTCTAAAGAAGTTCTTAAAGAAACCATATCCTTTCCATTAACATTTCCACTAGATACCTTTCCTACAATTCTTTCTATATCATAAATATCTTTTAAAGCTTCACGCACATCATCATTTAAAGATAAATTTGAAAATAATTCTTCTACTCCATCTAATCTTTTTTCAATTTCCTTTTTTATTATTAAAGGCTCATCAATCCATCTTCTTAAAGCTCTTCCACCCATAGCTGTAGCTGTTTTATCCATAACCCATAAGAGAGAACCTTTTTTACTTTTTTCCCTTATACTTTCTGTTAATTCTAAGTTTCTTCTTGAATTGCCATCTATAGTCATAAAATTAACTATATCATAAGTTTCTAAAAAATTTATATTTGTAAGATTCATCTTTTGAGTCTCTAATATATATTTTAATAAAACCTTACTACTATTTTTAGAAGTTTCATCAAGACCTGAAACTTCAGCTTCTGAAAATTGATTTATAAGGTCTTTATCATCTACTCTAAATTCTTGAAGATTTTTTTTAGTTATAAGAGCATTTGTTGAATTATGAATATCCTTTACTAAATCCTCATTCATATTTACATCAACAATAACTTCCTTTGGACCAATTTTTGAAAGTTCATCTAAAAGGGTTGTTTTTAAATTTGTAAAAGAAGTTACTTTAAATTCTCCAGTACCTATATCAGTTAAAGCTATACTTACTTTATTATAATCTTCATATATAGCTATTAAGTAAGTGTTTAAGTTTTCTGTACTATTTAAATCTATATAAGTGCCAGGAGTTATAACTTTTATAACTTCTCTTTTAACTAAGCCTTTAGCTAAACTAGGGTCTTCTACTTGCTCTCCAATTGCTACTTTATAACCTTGTGCTATTAGTCTAGATATATATGTTGAAGCTGCATGATATGGAATACCACACATAGGTGCTCTTTCTTCAAGGCCACAATCCTTTCCTGTTAAAACTAATTCTAATGCTCTTGAAGCTGTTTTTCCATCTTCAAAAAACATTTCATAAAAATCTCCTACTCTAAAAAATAATATACAGTCAGGATATTTTTCTTTAATCTCTAAATATTGCTTCATCATTGGGGTCAAGCTCATTTTTTTAATTCCTCCGTATCTTTTTTTAATTCATAAAACTATTTTAACACAATAATAAAAAAATGTATGTTGTTTTATTTTACCTACTAAATAAAAACATTATATCCTCTTCTGTTAAAGAACTTAAGTTTTCACCTAAAACAATATTTTCTCCCATTACACTATCTATAAGCTTTCTTTTTTCCTCTTGAAGATTTACTATTTTTTCTTCTATTGAGTTTTCAGAAATCATTTTTATAACTTCTACCACATTTTTTTGCCCTATTCTATGGGCTCTATCACTTGCCTGGTCTTCTACAGCCGGGTTCCACCAAGGGTCAAAATGTATTACTATATCTGCACTTGTTAAATTAAGACCTGTACCTCCTGCTTTTAAAGAAATTAAAAATACTGAATTTAAATTTTTGTTAAAATCTTCTACAAGTTTTCCTCTTTCCTTTGAAGGGGTTGAACCATCTAAATAACTAAAGGATATATCATTTAATTTAAAAAGCTTTGAAATATTTTTTAGTACTGAAGTAAATTGAGAAAAAATAAGTATTTTATGATTTTCTTCTATGCCTTGAGTAACAAGTTCTAAGATAGCCTCCATTTTTCCACTTCCACCTAAATATTTATCCATTACTAAAGAAGGGTCTATAGCTATTTGTCTTAGCTTTGTAATGTAGGATAATATTTCTATTTTGCTACTTTTAAACTCATCATTTATAACCTTTTTTTCTATTAATGCTTTAATGTGGTCTGAGTAAGCTTTATATACCTTTTTTTGTTCTTCTTCCATTGGAATTATTAATTTTTTCTCTATTTTATCTGGAAGTTCTTTTATTACATCTTTTTTATATCTTCTTAATATAAAGGGAGTTACAAGCCTTTTAAGTTCTTCTATTATTACAGGCTCTTCCTCAAGTCTTCTATAGTACCTTGTAGTAAATTTATTTTCATCATAAAGATAATTAGGCATTATAAAATCAAATATACTCCAAAGCTCCATAAGAGAATTTTCAATTGGAGTACCAGTTAGGGCAAATCTATTTTTAGATTTTAATTCTTTAACTGATTTTGCATTTTGTGATGAAGGATTTTTAATATTTTGAGCTTCATCAAGAATTACATAATGAAAAAATATTTTTTTATAGCTTTCTAAATCCCTTTTAACTAAGTTATAAGTTGTTATTAAAATATCATATTTTTTATAATCTTTTATTATCTCTTCCCTTTCACTAGGACTTTTATTTACCATAACAACCTTTAAAGAAGGAGCAAATTTTTTAAATTCACTATACCAGTTAAATACAAGAGAAGTTGGTGCAACTATAAGACTTATTGAGTTTTCCTTTGAAAGAAGAAAAGCTATTGTTTGAAAGGTTTTTCCAAGTCCCATTTCATCTCCTAAAATTCCCCCAAAGCCTAAATAATCTAAAGTATTTAACCATTTAAAGCCCTTTTCTTGATAGTTTCTTAAAACACCATTTAAATTTTTAGGTATATTAAAATTTATGTTATCTAAATTAAGAAGCATATTTTTTAAAGATTTTAATTCTTTTCTTCCTCTAAAATTTTTCATCTTTTCTTCTTCTAAGTATTTTTCTAAATATATACCCTTACTTTTAGGAAAGGAAACTTTATTTTCTTCAATTTTATTTTCCCCTTCTAAGCTTTCTAAAAGCTTTAAAAACTTTTTAAGTTCTATTTCTTCTAAATCTAAAAATTCTCCAGTTTTAAGCTTATAATATTTTTTATTATCTCTAAAGGCTTTTAATATGCTTAAAATTTCTTCATTTTCTAAACCTTTTATAGAAAAATTTAATTCAAAATAATTATATTTTCCCTTTCTTATATCCCCTTTAAAACTTCCCTTTGAAATAGATTTTATTCCAGTAAAACTTTCAGAATAATATACTTCACCTATCTTTTGAAGACTTAAAATATCCTTTTTAAAAAACTGAAAGATATAATCATCATCCTTTAATAATACAAAACTATTATTTGCATTTTCAAAACCTAATTTATAAAGTTCTTTAACTACACTTTCTTCTTTTAAAGTATCTCTATAAATTACCTTTTCAAAGTATCCTTCAAAATAATCAAATTCATACTTATCATAAGAAACCCTTAAAGAAACTGTAATGTTTTTATCTTTATCAAAATAAAATTTAAATTCAGGCTTAGCTATAACTATTTTTTCACTTAAATCCTTAGATAATTCAATATTAGAAGTTACCTTTTGCATTGAAGGTATAAGCTCTTTTAATACTCTATACTCTTCTTCTTTAGTAAAAAATATTGAATTTCCATGAGTAAAGACTTCAAGATATGGCTTTAAATTTTCAAGCTGCTCCTCTGGTGGAAGATATATTAAAGTATCATATAAAAATACATCCTCATTATCATTTAATGCCTTTGGAACACCTCTTAAAGCTTCAAGTTTTATCATGTCTCCTAAAGTTTTTAAGCCCATTGGAATAGGAATTTTATCAAAAATAATTTCTGTTTCTATTTGTCTTGAATAAAAGCCTTCCCCTAAATAAACTCTATGCTTTGAAATAATTATTAAAAACTCTCTTAATAATGCCTTTGGAATAACTAAGTTTTTACCATTTATTAATTTTTCATCAAGCCTTTTATAAATGCTTTTTGACATATCCATTTCTTTAAGCATTTCAATAAATTTTATAAGCTTTTTATCCTTTGGTTTAAGGCTTTGTTCTCTTATATTAAATACAAAATCTTTTCCATAGGGAAGAGAAATTTCATTGTAAAAAGCAGTTAAAAAAGCATATATATCTTTTAAAGCATAAAGCTTACTAGACTTCATATTTTCAGTTCCAATTTTAAATTGAGCTGTAATTTTATCATTCCATAAGGATTTATTTAAAATTACCTCAAATTTTAAAAATAAAGATTTTTTATCATTTTGAAGTAAAAAATCTAATATAGAACCTTCATATTTTTTTACAAGTTCCTTTTTTTCTATATTTAAACCAAGTTCTAAAGCTAAATTACTATCTTCATCTAAAGCTCTTAAAAACTTATAAAAAGTGGCTGTTAAATGCTTGCAACAATAATTTTTTTTCTTAACACTTTCTTTTTCAAAATCATCACAGCTACAATGAGTAAATAATACTTCTTTAGTTTTTTTATCTATATCTATTTTACAGGAATATTCACTAAATAAATTTTCAGATATTACAGAACTTATTAAAGCTATAGTTTCATCATTGTTTTCATAACTAAAATCAGAAATTAAATCATTTTTTAAAATTCTTTCTCCATCTTTATCATTTTTTACAGAAGTGCTTTTTTTAAACTCATTTAAGAGCGTTTGTTTTATCATTTTTTTCCTCTTTTCTTTATTTTTTATGGATATATTATAGCAGAAATTTTTCTTTTTATTTTGTTTTTTACTTTTAAAAATTTTAATATATAAAATACATTTTTTCGCATATTAATATTTTTTAAAAGTAAAAAAATGTTAATTTATATTTCTTATTTTTAAAGCCTATCACTAGAAACTAATAATTTACACTTTCTAACTAAATGAAAGGAAAATTAAAAAAGAAGCAAAACTAAATTTTAGTTCTACTTCTTTTTTAATTGGTCTTAACTATTTACTTTCACTTTCATAACCTTCTATTTCTTCTATCATTTCATTAAAGGTCTTATCATCCCAAGTTCCATAAATAGTATTTGGAATTATAATATACTCTACTCCAAATTTTTCTTTATTCTCTTCTACTATTTTGCATCTTTCTTCATTGCTTTTTTTATAAAAACCCTCTGGAAAATCTCCTAAGTTATCTCCTAAATACATTAAAACATTATGATTTTCTTGAACTTTTTTTACTCTACTTTCTTTTGAGGAAGAACTTTCCTTTAAAAGGATATGATTTTCATCTCCATAAGGAAGATTTAAAGAATTTAAATTATTTATTGTAGCTTCTTTAGTTTTTAATGCTCTATTTGTTATATAAAACACTTCTATATTAAGTTCTTTTGCTTTATTTAAAAATTCCTCTGCCCCTTCTATAATAGTTCCCTTTTCTTCTTGAACCCAACTAGAAAAGCTCATATTTTTATACTCTTCTTTTCCTAAAAACTGTTGTGCTAGATAGTAATAATTTTTTAATATTGTTTCATCTATATCTAAAATAACAGCTAAATTTTCTTCATTTTCATGTTCTTTTTTTAACTCTTCAAGCCTTTTACTTGCTATATTATAAGCTTGATATCTTAAAGCTTTAGCTTCCCCTGAATTAATTAAATACTCTACTCCAAAGGTTTTTTCAACTTGAATTACATAAGAATCACTAGCTTTTGCACTGTTTTTAAAATTAAGTAAGTTTCCTATTACTATACCAATTAAAAACACTAAAAAAATAATAAGACAATTTTTTTTCTTCACAAAAATCCTCCTAAAAAAGTTTTTTTATCTAGTAAATACTTATGATTATAGTAACATTAAAGCTTAGTTAAATCAATATTTAATATGCTAAACTTCAACATTTGCTAGACATTTATCATTTACAAATATTACTGCCCACTTTTTTAAATTTTTAATATTTTTTAGTTCTTCTGAAAGTTTATATTTATTTAATTGCTCTATAGCTTCTTCTAATTTTTCTTTAACTATATCTTGCCCCTTTTCTTCATACTTAGATTTTGTAATATATTTAAGCTCTATTATTGCAAAATATTTAGGGTTCATATTTACTTGTTTAAGAAGTGCAATATCTATATATCCATCCTCTACTTCATATTCTGATTTTACTAGATATATCCTACTTAAATAACAATAAGTTAAAAATATTAATTTTATATACTTTTCATTAAAAGTAATATAATCTCTATTAGATAATTTATTTAATGTATTTTCAACTATCTCAATAAGCTTTAAGTTACTTCCACTTTTAGCAATATCCTTTATTGCACTTTTTATTGTTAAAGAATCTATATTATACTGACTTTCTTCTTTTAACCTTTCACCATAAAAATCAAAATATAATTCTCTTATAGCATTATTAGGTGTACCTAAAATTACATCTCCAAAATCTTCATCCTTTATTGTAAGAAGTCCTAAGTAAAATAAAAGAGATATAAAGTCTTCTTCAGTAAATCTTCTTTCTAAATTAAACTGATTTGTAATCCTTGCAGTTATTTCTTCATTTTTTAAAATTTTTTCTAAAACTTTATAATTTTCATTTTTATTTTTAAGTTCAAATATATTACCAAGCTTTGCATAATCACTTGCTATATTTTTATCTATAAGCTCTCTTGGAAAGTGCTTTGTGTCTTCAAGATTCTTTAAACAATAAAGAACCATATCACTATTAAATACTGTTTTTTTAGCTTCTTCTGAAAAAAGATATCCATTATAATTAACTTTCATTTTTTCTATAATATTATCTATTTCTATTTTGTCAGATATACTTCTTTTTATAAGTTTTCTTACTTCTTCCTCTGTAAAACCCATCATTTCATTAAATTTTTCATATCTTGTTATATCAGTTGATATATTAAATCCAGATGTAAGACTATCTAAGGTTATAGGACTTACTCCTGTTGCAAATATTCTTTGTACTATAGATTCTGTTCCTATTTTTAAAACCTCATACCACTTTCTTATAAAACCAGTTTTACTTACAAGACTTGAAAATAAATCTGTTTTAAAACTTAATAGTTCATTTGCAAAATGGTCATACTCATCTATTATTATATAAATAGGTCCACTAATATTAAAGGATACTTCATTTAAAAATTTATTAAATACATCTGAAGGATATCCTGTTTTATCATATTCTATATTAAGATTATAAGTATTTAAAAATTTATCATAGGATTTAATGCATGTATCATGAAAACTTTTAAGTAAAGATTCTGCATTTTCTGTAATAAGACCTGAAAAATTAAATTTAAGTATATAATAGCTATTTTTCTCTAACGTTGGATTTTCTACTATATAAGTGCCTTTAAATAATTCTTTAAATTTATCCTTCTTTTTTATATCATAATAATTTTCTAAAACAGAAGTAAAAAGACTTTTCCCAAACCTTCTTGGTCTTAAAAAAAATATAAATCTGTCATGAAGACTTTCTAATTTTTCTATATATTTTGTTTTATCAACATATAAATATCCATTTTTTATAATCATTTCATAATTACTTTGTCCATAAGGTAATTTTTTATTCATATATATATATAACTCCTATATACAATAATTTTTAAATTAAGTATACCATAAAATTATAAATCTTCATATTTTTCATTATTTCATTTTTCTTATTTATTATGCTATAATGTATTAAGAATTTTAATAAAAGGAGAAAAGAATGAAGAAAAGAATAATTAATCATGATGATAATAAAACTTATCATATAGTGACTTATGGATGTCAAATGAATGAAGAAGATTCAGAAAAAATGTCTGGAATGCTTAAATCTATGGGCTATGAAAAGACTGAAAATAGAGATGAAGCTTCTATTATAATATTTAATACATGTTGTGTAAGAGAAAATGCTGAAAATAGAGTTTATGGTAATTTAGGAGAACTTAAAAAAGTTAAGAAGAAAAATCCTAACCTTGTAATTGGTATATGTGGTTGTATGATGCAACAAGAAGGTATGGCAGATAAGATTTTAAAAACTTTCCCATATGTTGATATTATATTTGGAACTCACAATGCTTATAAGTTTCCTGAATATTTAAATAGAGTTAAAACTGAAGGAGTGCAAGTTAAGGAAATATTAGATAAAGAAACAAAAATTGTTGAAGGAATTCCAATAGATAGAGAAAGTTCTATAAAGGCTTTTGTTACTATAATGTATGGTTGTAATAATTTCTGTACATATTGTGTTGTTCCTTATGTAAGAGGAAGAGAAAGAAGTAGAAAATCTGAAGATATATTAAATGAAATAAAAGATTTAGTTTCTAAGGGATATAAAGAAGTAACTTTACTTGGACAAAATGTTAATTCTTATGGAAAGGGGCTTGAAGAAGATATTAACTTTGCTAAGCTTCTTAGAAAGGTTAATGAAATTGAAGGTCTTGAAAGAATAAGATTTATGTCTTCTCATCCTAAGGATTTAACAGAAGAAGTTATTATGGCTGTAAAAGAATGTGATAAGGTATGTGAACAAATTCACCTTCCTGTACAAAGTGGTTCTGATACAATGCTTAAAGCTATGAATAGACATTATACTAAAGAAAAGTATTTAAGCCTTATAAATAAAATTAAAGAAGAAATACCAGAATGTTCAATTACAACTGACATAATTGTAGGATTCCCTGGAGAAAGTGAAGAAGATATACAAAACACTATAGATTTAGTTAAAGAAGTTAAATATGACTCTGCCTTTACTTTTATATATTCAAGAAGAAATCATACCCCTGCTGACAAAATGGAAAATCAAATTCCAGAGGATATAAAACATGAAAGATTTAATAGACTTGTTGAAGCTGTTAATGAAAATGTAATAAAGGGAAATAAATTCTATGAAGGAAAAACTGTTGAAGTTTTAGTAGAAGGTACTAGTAAAAATGATGAAACTAAGCTTATGGGAAGAACAAGAAATGGAAGACTTGTAAACTTCTCAGGAGATACAAGCCTTATAGGAAAACTTGTTAATGTAAAAATCTATAGAGCTCAACCTTTCTCTCTTCTTGGAGAAATAGAATAATTAATAAAAAAAGCTGTTGTACTTAAATTTTAAGGCAATAGCTTTTTTGTTGTATAGAAAAGTATAAAAATTTTAAGTTTTAAAAGTTAGTAATATCAATATTTTTTCGCATATTAAATTGTTTGTTATTTAAAATTTCTTTCATATACTTTATAATGTTTTTTTATAATATTTTACAAAAAAAATACTGTTTCATGAAGAAATTTCATAACATATATACTCTTAGCAAAGTACTATATTCTATTTCTTCATGGAACAGCTTTTTAATTTTGTTAAAGTTTTATTTATTATATTTAAATACAAGCATTGTTATATCATCATATTGAGATTTTCCTTCTGAAAATTCATCAATGCTTTTTCTTATCTTTGGAACTATATTATATATATCTCCATCATATTCTTTATTTAAGGTTTCTTCTAATTTAGAAGTTCCATATAATTTTTCCTCATTTCTTGCCTCTGTTACTCCATCTGTATAAACAAATATAACATCTTCTTTTTCAAGTTTAATTTCTTGTTTTTCAAAGTTTACATTTTCTTCTATTCCTAATATACAATTGTTTTTTACCTTCATATATTCAAATTTTTCATTACCTCTTTTTTTAATAAGTGGTGGGTTATGTCCTGCACTTACAAAGGTCATAATACCTGTTTGTAAATCTATTATTGATATAAAGGCTGAAACAAACATATAAGTTTCATTTCCTTGATTAAGTTGAGTATTTAACTCTTTTACAATTTCTAAAACATCTGAAGTTATTAATACAAGATTTTTTATTATAGCCCTTGCACTCATCATAAAAAGTGCAGCTGGTATTCCCTTTCCTGATACATCTGCAACAACAAAACATAACTTATTATCATCAATTAAGAAGAAATCATAAAAATCTCCTCCTAAATTTTTAGCTGGTGTCATATCTGCAAATATTTCAAAATCTGCCCTATCTGGAAAAGCTGGAAACTTTCTTGGAAGTATAGATTCTTGTATCTTTACTGCTAAGGAAAGTTCTATTATTCCCCTTTTTCTTTCTTCTGTTATTTCAGCAAGGTTTTTACAATAATTATTTATTTTATCTATCATACTTGAAAATGCTATAGCAAGTTCTTCAATTTCATTTCCACTTTTAATATTTTTACACAACTCTATTGCTTTTAACTCCTCTTCAGTATCATAGTCATCTCCTATATTTGAAGTTAACTTTACTGCATTAAATAAAGTTTCAAGTGGAATTGTCATTTTATTTTCCATATAATTAAGAGCTAATAAAGTCACTATAAATACAAAAACTGTACATACTCCTATCATAATACAAAGCAAATTAAATATTGATGAATCATTGTAGTGTAATATTTTTAAAACTACACACATAGCTATAGCTATAAAAACAATAAATACAATTCCAATTATTAAAAAGGCTATAGTTGTTTTTCCCTTCATGGAAACCCTATTATTAAAGCTTGTTTTTTTATCTAAATTAATGGTTTTAGATATTGGTAATATAACATATACTAAAAGAAGACTATATATAGCAAATAATAAAAGAACTATTGTAATTTTGTTATCTCCATAGCCATAATTTTCACAGTAAATTAAATTACATACACCTAAAATTATTGTTAAATGTATAAGGTTTGTATATCTTTCTGTAGGAATATCACTTTTTTTTGCTTTAGGAATATATCTCTTAAGCCTTGTAGAAGACAGTATTATCATTAATGGAATTCCAACTATTATAGGAAAAGTAAAAGTATTAAATGTTAACAGAAATAAACTTCTTAAGTTTATTTCTGAAATTCCACAAAGCCTATAGGATAATTCTAAAAGTAGTACTGCTATTATTGAGTTAATAAGTGTAATATAAATATATTTTGATATAGACTTAACATCTTCTAAACTTGGAAACTCGCATTTTTCTTTTACACCTACAGTATACCACATCTTATAAGGTATATATGTATAAAAAAATTGTACAGAAAAAGCTAGTAGTAAAACTTTATAATTAAGTTTTCCTACAATAACAAATTCTGCTGCAAGATTTCCAAAGGCCATTGCCCATGCTCCTATAGGGCCAAAAAACATTCCTATAACTGGAGATATTGAATTTAAGGGCATTATCCTTGTGGTCATTGGCATTATCATAAATGCCTTTTTATATGGAATAGACTCCAAAAATATTAAAAATGAAAGAATTAAAAGCTTTTTAAATTGCTTTTTTTCAGTAAATACATCAAAAATTTCTCTCAAAATCTTACTCCTCTTTTTTATTGTATTAATTACAATACTTTTTTACAGTTAAAACATTCATATTTTCTTTTCTTTCGTATTCTACTGAATCAGATACCTTTTTTATTAATAGTATTCCTAATCCTCCAATGTCCCTTTCCATAATATTTAGTGTTATATCTGGTTCTTTTTCATTCATAATATTAAATTCTTTTCCATAATCACAGATTTTTAATATAACACAACCTTCATCTTTTTTAAATTCATAACCTGCAATCATTTCCCCTTTTCCATTTGGATAGGAGTAGCTTATTATATTTAATAAAACTTCTTCGCAAATAAGTCTTATTTCCATATATTTTTTCTTGCTTAAATTGATGCTTTTACTTACACCTTTTAAAACATCATCTATCATTGGATTTAAATTGTTTAATGTAGCTTCTTTCTTTAACCATTTCATAAGTAACCCCCTCCACTTTCAATTACCTTCCAACAAGTATTATAATGCTTCTTTCTGAAACTAATATATTTTTTTGATTTTCTAATAAAATATCCTCTTTTTGTTCAAAGTTATTAATTTTTTCATCAAAGTTTGTATTAGAGAACATATACCATTTTTTATCCTTTGGAATATCAGGAAGAGTAAATCCATGAGATTCCCAATGCATATTAATAGCTATGTATATATAAGAATCACATTCCACATTATATTTTTCCTTTTCCTCTGCAAGCATAATAGCAAACCATAAAGTGTTATCAGAATTTTTTAAATTCCAAGGTTCTTCTCCATGCCATGAAAGTTCTGGATATCCTGTTTTATTATATCCTTTATCGAAGGTACAATTTCTTAAAACTGGGTGAGATTTTCTAAAGCCTATCATCTTTTTAAAGTATTTAAATATATCTTCATTCTTTTTTAATCTATTCCAATCAAGCCAGGATATTTCATTATCTTGACAATATGCATTATTGTTTCCAAATTGAGTATTACAGAATTCATCCCCTGAAAGTATCATTGGTATTCCTCTACTTATTAAAAGCAGTGTTATCATATTTTTAATTTGTTTTCTTCTTAATGCATTTACTGCAATATCTGTACATTCACCTTCATATCCACAATTCCAGCTATAGTTATCATTACAACCATCTCTATTTTCTTCTCCATTTTCAAAATTGTGTTTTTCATTATATGAAACTAAATCATAAAGGGTAAATCCATCATGACAGGTTATAAAGTTTATAGATGCATTTGAAGTTCTATTGTGATATAAATCTTCTGAACCTTCTATTCTCTTCATTACATTTGATGCTTCATAGCCTTCACCTTTTACAAACTTTCTCATTGTATCTCTAAACTTTCCATTCCATTCAGCCCAACGTCCCCAAGATGGGAAATTTCCAACTTGATATAATCCACCTGCATCCCAAGCTTCTGCAATAAGCTTACATTTAGATAATATAGCATCATGGGCTAATACCTCTAATAATGGAGGATTTGACATTGGTGCTCCATTTTGGTCTCTTGATAAAATAGATGCTAAATCAAATCTAAAGCCATCTATATGATATTCAGATACCCAATATCTTAAACAATCTAAAATAGTATTTCTTACAATTGAGTTGTTACAATTAAGAGTATTTCCACATCCACTAAAGTTATAATAATAACCATCTGGAGTTAATAGATAGTAAGTTTTATTATCTATTCCTCTATAAGAAATATAAGGACCTCTTTCATTTCCTTCTGCTGTATGATTAAAAACTACATCAAGTATAACTTCTATTCCTGCTTTATGAAAATTTTTAATAAAGTTTTTAAGCTCATCAACTTCCATATTATACTTTCCTGTAGCTGCATAACCTGCCTTTGGAGCAAAAAATCCTACTGTACTATATCCCCAATAATTATAAAGTCTTCTTCCATTTATAACTCTTGAATTTTCAAATTCATCAAATTCAAAAATTGGAAGAAGCTCTACACAATTTACTCCAAGTTCTTTTAAATATGGTATTTTCCCACATAGAGCTGCAAAAGTTCCTGGATACTTAGCTTCACTTGAAGGATTCATTGTAAAACTTCTTACATGCATTTCATATATAATTAAATCTTGCATTGGTATTTCTAAAGGTCTATCTCCTTCCCAATCAAAATCATCATATATAATTCTTCCTCTATGTTGGAACTGATTTGAATAATCAGGCTCTTCCCCCCATACATTCCTTCCTGAAATAGCCTTTGCATATGGGTCTAATAATATTTTTTCTTTGTTAAACCAAAAACCTTCTCCTGGTTCAAATTTTCCATCCATTCTATAACCATATTCAACAGTTTCATAATCTAAGTTAAATACAACCATAGCATATACATCACCTATTTTAAATTCCTCTGGAAATGGAATTATAGCATAGGGTTCTTTTTCACCTTTATTAAAAAGTACTAATTCACATGATGTTGCATGTTTAGAGAATATAGAAAAATTCACTCCATTTGGAACAATTGTTGCTCCATAAGGTAAAACTTTCCCCATTCTGTATTGTATGCCATTATATTCATGTGTAGGATAGCTATCAATTCTAATCATCTATATCCTCCTCTTATTTTCCATTACATTATATGTAAATTCCTTGGTTAATTTTCAAATTCTTTAAATATATTACCAAAGCCAGTCATTTCCATAACTTCTTTTACTTCTTCAACTAAATTTATTATATGCATTTGACCCTTTTTTAGTTTTACACTTTTCCCTATTGTAAGCAAGGTTCTTAATCCAGCACTTGATACATAAGGACATTCTGCCATATCAATTACTATTTTACTATTTTCCTCTGCTACCTTTAAAACTTTTTCTGTCACATCATTGCTGCTAACTCCATCTAAATCTCCAATTAGTTTTATATATTTTTCACCATTATTATCTTTAATATTTACTTCCATAAAAAATTCCTCCTATTAAAAGCAAAGACTTTCACTAGTTAATTATAACATAAAAAATTTAAGAATTAACAAAGTATTGCAATTTTTTTGATAAATTTTAGAAATAATATAGTATTTACTCTTTTTTAAATGCAATAAATAGTGCAATTATTTAATATAATTTAACTACTTCTTTTAAAATTTCAATATTTTTATTAATATCATTTTTAATTTCCAATCTATGATTTGCACCTTCAATAAGTTTAAAATTTATATTTTCTTTTAAACAATGACTTTTTAAAATTTCAGAATCCATATGTTTATCCTTAGTTCCTGATACTACAATTATTATATTTTTTCCTTTCTTTATATAGTTTAAAGTTTCATTAAGAGGAGTTAAATATATATGTCTTACATTTATATTTAGTTTTTCTTCTATAAACCCTGAAACTACCGTTCCCATACTTTTAGAAATAAAAACAACATCATCATAATCTAAAAAATTTATATCTTTTAATTTATTTAAAGCATACTCTTTTCCATATTTAATAGCCTCTTGTAAAGTTTTTACTTCTTTATATGTATTATCATAATTCATATGAAGAACTTCATAACCCTTTTCTTCATATTTAAGTCTTCCATAATAAAGAAGTGGCATATTTGTACTATATCTTATACCTGGAAATAACACTATTAGTTTTTTCATAAATTCCTCCATATCCCTACTAAAAATCTTACTTTATTACTATATAATACCACAAAACATATGTTTTATACAAAAAATATACATAAAATAAAGGAGAGCTTTTAAAACTCTCCTAAAAATATAATATTAATTAAACATATATATAGTCATTCATTACAGGTTGAAGTCCCTTTTCTTTAATAGCTTCATAAACTTCATCTACTGTTCTTGGGTCTGCTATTTCAAATTGGGCATCTCCTTTATCTTCTACCTCTTCCACATGGCTTCCTATTCCTGTACTTACACCTGCTGATATTTTTGTTGCTGCAAGTCCTATAACATTATTTCTAAAATCTTCTCTTTCTCTTGTTGATATTGTTATACTTGCAAAAGGCATAAATAATCTATAAGCTGTTATAACTTGTAATAATTGTGGCTCATGAACATCCTTTGGATTTATTTTATCATTATTTATTATTGGACGTAATCTTGGACATGAAAATGCTATTTCTGCATAAGGATACTTTCTTTGTAAAAGATAAGCATGCATTCCTGTTGCAAAGGCATCTTTTCTAAAATCATCTAATCCTAAAAGAGCTGCAAAGCCTACTCCTCTCATTCCTCCCTTTAAAGCTCTTTCTTGAGCATTTAAACGGTAAGGGAAAATTCTTTTATGTCCTGCTAAATGAAGAGTTTCATATTTATCTGAATTATAGGTTTCTTGGAAAACTGTAACATAATCTGCTCCACATTCATGAAGATATTTATATTCATTAACATTCATAGGATATACTTCAAGCCCAACCATTTTAAAATACTTTCTAGCTATCTTGCAAGCTTCTCCTATGTATTTTACATCAGACATAGTTTTGCTTTCACCAGTTAAAATTAATATTTCTTGAAGGCCTGACTTTGCTATAGCTTCCATTTCCTTTTCTATTTCTTCATAATTTAATTTAGCTCTCTTTATTTTATTATGACAATTAAAACCACAATATATACAATAATTTTCACAATAATTTGCAATATAAATAGGAGTAAACATATATACAGAATTTCCAAAATGCTTAAAGGTTTCTTCTTTAGCCTTTCTTGCCATTTCCTCTAAAAATGGCATAGCAGCTGGAGATAATAAAGCTTTAAAATCCTCTAAATTTCTTACATCCTTATCTAATGCTCTTCTTACATCCTTTCCAGTATATTTATTATAATCATATTCTTCCATAGCTGAAATAACCTTGTCCATAACATCTGAATCTATTACATCCATGTCAGGAAGATATTCCATATGATTTATTCTTTCTTCCATTTTTCTTTTCCTCCTAGTCTTGTAAAAATCCTGTTAATGGTGAAGATGCACTTGCTTTATCTTCTAAAACTCTTCCAAGTCCTGCAAGATAAGCTTCTCTACCTGCTTCTATTGCTTTTTTAAAGGCACTAGCCATCTTTACAATATCTCCTGAAGTTGCAATTGCTGTATTTGCCATTATAGCAGAAGCTCCCATTTCCATAGCTTCACAAGCTTGAGATGGCTTTCCTATTCCTGCATCTACTATAATAGGAAGGTCAATTTCATCTATTAATATTTTTATAAACTCTTTTGTAGCTAAACCCTTATTAGTTCCTATAGGAGCTGCAAGAGGCATAATAGCACTTGCACCTGCATTTACTAAATCACGAGCAGCATTTAAATCTGGATACATATAAGGCATAACAACAAATCCTTCCTTTGCTAAAATTTCTGTTGCCTTTATTGTTTCATAATTATCTGGTAAAAGATACTTTGAATCACGAATAACTTCTATCTTTACAAAATCTCCACAACCTAAAGCTCTTGCTAAACGTGCTATTCTTACAGCTTCTTCTGCATTTCTTGCCCCTGATGTATTTGGAAGTAAAGTAACATTTTTAGGTATATAATCTAAAATATTTGTTTTTCCCTCTTGGGCTCTTCTAAGAGCAAGAGTTATTATTTCAGCCCCTGCATTTTCAACAGCTGCATTTATAAGTTCCATAGAATACTTACCAGAACCTAATATAAATCTTGAATTAAACTCATGTCCTGCAATTACTAATTTGTCATTATTATTTTCCATTTGAAATTTCTCCTTTATATGTAAAATACATTTTTTTACAACGCCAAAAAAAGCCACATAAAGACCTACACCCGTGGTGGTGTACCCCTTCATGTGACTTTCATCAACAATCTGTTTTTATCTTACCACTTTAATTAAACTTTGTCAATTTTTCATAAATATTTTTTCACTTTTATTAATAATTATTAAATTCTACATATATCTTAGCTAAAAAATTATTAATAAAGTCATTAGTAACATAGGCATTGTCAGAAAATAATAAACCATATTCATAATAAAATTTATTTATCATAAGAATAATGTAAAAATTAATAAGACTAATTTCTATAGTTCTTAAATATAAGGGGATTATTGCACTTGAATTTGATATTGCATAGGTTAAAGATGGGATAAAGCTCCTATTTAATTCATAATTATTTTTAAGTATGGTTTTAATAAAACTATCTGCATAAATGTTATCATGTATTTTTATATTATCATTATATTTTATATTTCCTTTTTCAATTTCATTTATATACATTCCTATAAAAAAATAATAAGGCTCTATTTGAAGATTTCCATTAGCTGTAGTATTAAAACTTTCAGGATTTAAATAGTTGTATGTAGGATTAATTATTTTACTATAATGATAAGAAAGAAAAAAATAAACTCTATTAAGATTTCTATATATTATTTTTCCATTATTTATTAAAGGATTAACATTTCCTAAAAATTTAGCACAAGGAGGTAATGTAAAATCATCAAAAGAGTTACAAAAACTTTTGTTTTTCTTTTTATGTCTCTTTTTCATAAATACCCCTTATGCTCTTATTTTTTATAAGTATATGATTTTTAAAAACTTTTAAGACTATTTTATTATTCATTTAATAAAGCAGGTTTATATCCTATTTTATTTAATAAATTCATATCTTCTTTAATTGTAATTCCACTAGTTGTTAACATATCTCCTGATATTGCAGCATTTGCTCCTGATAAAAAACAACTTTCTCCCTTATCTTGTAAAAGGCCTCTTCCACCTGCAAGTCTTATAGCTCCATTTGGAATTAAGAATCTATATACTGCAACTATCCTACAAATTTCATCATTTGTAAGTAATTTATTATTTTCAAATGGTGTTCCCTTTATTGGATTAAGTATATTTACAGGAATAGATAAAACTCCAAGTTCTCTAAGTTCTAGTGCCATATCTATTCTATCTTCCATAGTTTCTCCAAGACCCATTATGCCACCACTACATATATTAAGTCCTGCATTTTTAGCATTTTTTATAGCTTGTACTTTTTCATCAAAGGTGTGGGTTGTACAAATATTTTTAAAGTTTTTTCTTGAAGTTTCTAAATTATTATGTACCCTTGTAAGCCCTGCTTCTTTTAATTTTTTATATTGTTCTTCACTTAAAAGTCCAAAGGAACCACAAACAGAAACTGAAGTATTTTTATTAATTTCTTTTATACTTTCACAAACACTATCAATTTCTTTATCACTAAGTTTTCTTCCTGAGGTAACTATTGAAAAACGTAATACTCCACGCTCATCATTATACTTAGCTTCCTTTACTATTGCCTTTGAATTTAATAATGAATATTCTTTAATATGTGTATCATAAAAAGAAGATTGAGCACAGAACTTGCAGTTTTCACTACACTTTCCGCTTTTTCCATTTATAATAGTGCATATATCAAATTTATCTTCACAAAAATGTTTTCTTATTTCATTTGCAGCTTCTGTTAATTCCTTTAAAGGTGCTTCCTTTGCTAAAAATAAAGCTTCCTCTTTTCCTATTAATTTTCCATTAAGTACTTTTTCTTTTAACTCTTTAACCTTCATTTAAATTCATCTCCTTATTAAAATAAGGATACCTTATAAAAAAGTTATTGTCAACTTTGTAAAGACTTTGAGTTTACAATAAATTTTAAAACTCTTATTTATACTTTTTAACAATCTTTATAATATCATAGCCATATTTTTCACATTTAACCTTTCCAAAGCCACTTACCTTTGATAATTCCTCTAAGCTTTTAGGTTTTAGCTTTACAATTTCCTCTAATTGCTTATTATTATATAAAATATAAGCCCTTACCATTTCCTCTTTACTTTTATCTAGTCTATATTTTTTTAACTCTTTATAAAGCTCTGTTTCTTCTATATTTTCCTCTAAATTATTTTTTGTATTAATATCTTTTTTATTAAGACTATTTTCTTCATTTTCATCTACATCATTTTTATTATAAATTTTACTATAATCTATATTTTGTTCTTTATTATATTTTAATAATGCATTTGTTATTTCATACATTGTTTCTTCTGTAAAGGAAACATTACTATTTTTTTCTATTTCCTTTAACTTTTCTATAAGTTGGTCATGCTTTATTACTCTTTTCTTTACTTTTTCCTTTGCAAATCTATCATTAATTATAGCTTTTTCATTTGCAACTACAGAAATTTGGTCTGCTCCTTTATCTAATTTACTTCTTTTAAAACCTTCTTTTTCAAGAATATCTTTTATTAATTCTAAATGTCTTTCATTTTGAACAATAGGACTATACATTCCTTCCTTTTTGTATACCTTTCCTGTACTAGTTTTAAAAATTCTTGTAAATTCCCCTTTATTATTTATATCTATTTCTCCAATTAAATTTTTACACTCAACAACTAAAATAAAATTTTCACCAATTACTACAAAATCTATTTGAGCTGTAAGATTATTAAATTCTAAATATAAATTATGTAAAATAAGTATTGGCATGTGACTATTTTTTAATTCATAGGCTACATTTCTCTCCCCTATAAGTCCATAATAAAGGCGATTTATATTATGTTTAATACTATTTGCAGTTTCTTCATCCTTAGTTTCTTTTAATAATTCCTGTAAATTTAATATATTTTTATTTTCTGTAGTAAATTCTTTTACAAACTTTGGTTCTTTTAAAGATGATGAATTGCTTCCCATTACCTTTTTTAATATTCCTAAAAAGCTCATTTTATTTACCTCATTTTTACTTAATAATTCCTTATTTCAACATATTATATCATAAAATACGTAAAGAATATAAAAGTCTTATTAAAAATATTCATTTAATTCTCTTTTAAAGTGAGAAGCTTGTTTTCTTGATAAAGTTTCAATATTTATTATAAGAATAACTTCACATCTAGCCCTTGATATTGCAACATATAAAAGTTTTTTAACCTCTTCATCCTTTAAAAAGTCACTATTTAAATCTGGAATAACTATAATATCGTTTTCTAAACCCTTATATCTTCTAATAGACTCTACTGTTGCCTTTGAATATTTTTTTATTTTCTTTTTATAAATTAATTTCTTTTTTGCTTCTAGTATTAAAAAAGTTATATTATCATCCTGTATTTTTTCTATATTTTTAAGATTTGAAACTATATCCTTTATTTTTTCTTCTATTTCAAGACTATTATCTGCATAAATAACTTTAGGCTTTAACCCATTTATTCCACTTAATATAACATTATTTTTATCTATCCCTGCTATATTTAAAGAACTTAAACATATTTCATCAGTATTTCTCATATTTCTTTTTAAAGTATATTTAGTTCCTACCTTTAAATAGCTTATATCTTTAATTCCATACTTTTCATAAAGCATTTGGGCTTCATCATAAAAAATACATAAACTTCCTTCTTCATTTAAAATATACTTAATAGAGTCTATCCATTCCTTTTTAAAATCTTGAGCTTCATCAATTAAAATAGTATCAAATTTCATTTTTGTATTATCTTTTACAATTTCTAAATACCTAGAAATCATTTCATCATAATCTCCAGTTTCTTGAAATTCATTATACTTTTTTTCATCAAAAACTTTTAAATAATTTTCTGCAAAACCATAAATACTAAAAACCTGAAATTCTTCTAAACTTTCCTCTTTTATTTTTTCTGATAAAAGAACATTATAACAAAGATATAAAACCTTTTTACCTTTTTTAGAATCCTCAAAGGCCTTATGCATAGCTAAAACTGTTTTTCCTGTTCCTGCATGTCCCTTTACTGAAATAAGATTATTATCTTCAAGTTGACTAAAACATAATGCTTGCTCCTCATTTAGCTTTAAATATTTAATTTTTAAGTCTTCACATTTCTTTTTTAAAATTTCTTTTCCACAAACATTTGGCATAATACAATTTATTATTTTTTTATAATCAGAATCCATTATTTTACAAGGAATAAAACTTTCATTTTTCATTCTATATTTAAATATATTTATTAAATTTTCTTCAATATTTTCAGAAGAATTTACATCTAAAATAATTTCCTTTGGCATATCAAGAGGAAGATAGCTTTTTTTAATATCAGTATCAGGAAACCATACAGCTGTTGTAACATAAGATTTAACCCTTTCATTTTTAAGCCTATTTAAAATAATAAATTTACTTTTATCTGCTTCATTTTGAGGATTTGAAATTTCATTTTTATAATTTTCCCTATTTAAGCTATACCATTTTCCATTAGCTGAAGTTACCTTTCCTCCCTTTACCTCTATAATTAATATTCCATAATCTTTATTAATTAATATAAAATCACATTCCCCTTGAGATTGACCTACAAATTCGTTTCCAACCCACTTAACAGAATGAAATACAGTCCACCTTGAATCTAAATCTTCTTTAAGTTTATTAAAAACAAATATTTCTGCTTCACTTTTTGTTTCTTCTATATTAATCATATCAGGATACATTAAAGCCATAATAATTCGTCACCTTTCTTATTTTAATTAGATATTTTTACTTTTTATCCATTTATATACTAAAAAATCTATTATATTTATACTACCATATAATAATAGATTTTTGTAGAGGTATAAAGTTCTTGCTTTATTTTTCTTCTTAAAGTATAATTTTCTTCGGCAAAGACAGTTCGGGAACCTCCTGTCTATAAACAAAACTAGGTATAACTAACCTTTTGGTTCCTAATAAATAACTATTAGGAGGCTTTTTTTATGAAAAGTGATTTATTAACAAAAAGAATTACAAGAACAGCTATAATTGCAGCTATATACGCTGCAACTACCTTAGCCATTGCACCTTTTGCCTATGGAAGTATTCAATTTAGAATTTCAGAAATTCTAGTACTTCTTGCATTATTTGACCCACTATATATAAGTGGACTAACCTTAGGCTGTCTCATTGCAAATATGCTAGGACCAAATGGTCTTTTAGACATTATATTTGGTACCCTTGCTACCTTTATAAGTCTTATTGCAATTTATTTTACTGGAAAAATAATTAAAAATTATAAGTTAAAGCTTATTTTATCTTCTATTTGGCCTACTATAATTAATGGATTAATTATTGGTTGGATGTTAAATAAACTATATAAACTTCCTTTAATTTTATCAATGGGAGAAGTTGCTATTGGAGAATTTGTTGTAGTTACAATTATAGGTGTGCCACTATTTTTATTTGCTGGAAACCCCTTTGAAGATGTTTTAAAAAAGAATAAATAATTACATAAAAAAGGATTGTTACATGAATAAATATAAATACAATATATAGTACTTTGCTTATTGTATTCATATTTCTTTGTATGACAATCCTTTTAACTATTTTAGACTACTTTCTTAATAGTTTTCATAAAAGTAAACTCTATTATAATTATTACATATTAATAAAGTAAATTTAAATTATATTTTAAATTATATATATTTTTAAGAAAAGTTTAAAATAGAATTTAAATTTATTGACCTTATGTCTTTTTTTTTATAAAATAATATTATAGTGAGGTGATATTATTTTGATTGAACGTAAAGAATACTTAAATACTCTTATTGATTTTAAAGATAAGCATATTATCAAAGTTTTAACTGGCATAAGAAGATGTGGAAAATCTACATTATTTATTTTATTTCAAAATTATCTTCTTAATAATGAAGTAACTAAAGAACAAATAATTTCAATTAATTTTGAAGATATTGATTATGAAGAACTTTTAGATTATAAAGCCCTTTATAAATATATAAAAGAACGACTTATTCCTAATAAAATGAATTATATTTTTCTTGATGAAATTCAAAATGTAGCAAATTATCAAAAGGCTGTAGATAGTCTTTTTCTAAAAGATAATATTGATTTATATTTAACTGGTTCAAATGCCTATCTTCTATCAGGAGAAATTGCTACATTATTATCTGGGAGATATATTGAAATCCAAATGCTTCCTTTATCTTTTAAAGAATATGTATCGTATTTTAATGATAAAACAGACCTAGCTCGTAAATATACAGATTACTTAATTAATAGTTCTTTTCCTTATACCCTAGAACTTAATGGTTTAAAAAAGAATATAAGAGAGTATTTAGGTGGAATATATAGTACTGTAGTTCTTAAAGACATAATAGCTAGAAAAAATATTAATGATGTATTTATGCTTGAAAGTATTATAAGGTTTATGTTTCATAATATAGGGAATTTATGCTCAATAAAAAAGATTGCAGACACAATGACCTCTGATGGAAGAAAAATAACCTCTCCAACAGTAGAAAGCTATCTTTCTGCACTAGTAGATAGTTATATTCTTTATAAAGTTAGACGCTATGATATAAAAGGTAAACAATATTTAAAAACTGGTGAAAAATATTATGTTGTAGATATAGGCTTAAGATACTATTTATTAGGTACAAAAAAAGTTGATATGGGACATATACTAGAAAATATTATTTATTTAGAATTGTTAAGACGTGGATATGAAATATATATTGGTAAAGTAGGTTCAACTGAAGTTGATTTTATAGCTATTAATGATGAAGGAATAGAATATTATCAAGTTGCTTTAACTGTTCATGATGAAAAAACTTTAGAAAGAGAGTTATATCCCTTAAATAGTATTTCAGACCATAATCCAAAATACTTACTTACATTAGATAATGACCCTATAACTTCACATAATGGAATAAAACAAATTAATGCAATAGATTGGCTATTAAAATAAGGAATTAGATATATATTGCTTTGTTCTTCTATTTATAAACTTAAAATTAGAACAAAGCAATTTATCTCTATTTTTTTATAACAGTAATCTACTACAATTTTAAACCTTTCTCTTGATTTCATAATTATTTTTTCTTTTTAAAAACCTAAATACTTTAAAAAACCTTTGCAGCCTTCATAAATTTCATCATAAGTTACATCAAAATTTCCACTATACCAAGGGTCTTCAATATCTTTTTTATTATCTGTAAAATCCATAAGCCTAAACACTTTATTTTCCTTATCAGACTTTACTATTTTTAAAATATTTCTTATATTAACCTGTTCCATTCCTATTATATAATCATACTTATCATAATCTTCTTTCTTAAGCTGAACAGCCCTTTTCCCCTCACAACTTATATTATGCTCTGCTAACTTTTTCTTAGCTAGAGGATAAACAGGATTTCCCTGATTTCCCCATATTTCCTCTGTAGAAGTAGCTGAAGATTGCACAAAAAACTCCTCTTCAATTTTCATTTTCTTTATAATATCCTTAAATATAAACTCTGCCATTGGTGACCTACATATATTGCCGTGGCAGACAAACATTATTTTTATCATATTTTTTTCCTTTCTAAAATTCTTATAATTTCCATGTTTTGATTCATTTCTTTGTCTATTGCTTTAAAATAATTAAGTGATAACCATTTTAAATCTATTATTAAATTTTTGATAATATTTCAATCCAATTTTCAGGAAATCCTATAAGATTTAAATCTATATAATTTCTATAATCATTTATAATTTCTTGTAATTTTATAAAAAAAATATTCCATTCCTCTCTATCTTTTGTAAGTTCCTTTATGGACAATATTGATACAAATATTTTTTGAGAGTCTAAATTATATTTTTTATATTTATTATGTATTTTAGGTTTTATAGTTAGATTTTTATTATATAACCTTCCATAATGTGCACATATATTTCTTACATATGATAAGTTATCAAGCCAACTTTCTAATAATAAATTATTTATATTAAAGCAATTTTTTGATATATCTTTCTGTTCATTTGTTTTTAAATTTTTATATGTTCTTGATAACATACCAAATGAAAAAATTTCTACAATAACCCAAATTGGAAAATGTTTATCATATTTTTTTATATGATGTTTAACAAATAATTCTTTTCTATTTTTTGAAATTTCCAAATTTATTTCTTCCTTTAATCCTTTATGTTGCCTACCATTACTATCAATATACCCTGTATATGATTTTATATCTTTAAATATTGCTTGATTAGTATAAGCTTCTGCTCCATACTTTATTGATAAATTATATGCCATATAAGTCCTTAAAGATATTTCTATACCTTCTAAAATTTCCATAATTAGATGTCTTAGCTTTTCATCAAACTTGTAAAGATTATACATAGTTTCAAATGACACTTTATTATTATAATTATCTCCATATTTAAATTGTAATGCGTATGCTGTAAGTCTATAATAATTTGTTCTTTTTAATATTTTTATTGCCTCTTCCTCATTATCAACTATCATATTTCTACTTTTTAATATTTGTAATTGTTCATTAAATGTTTTTGGCTCTTTAAGTTTAAAAGCTTGTTCCATTGTTCCTCCACATGAAAAAATCCGCCTGGTTCGCATTGTTAAGAGGCGTGGCGGATTTTAAAAAAAATTTCTTAATGACTCATACGGTTCGCATTGTTAAGAGGCGCTACAAGTACTATTAATATCATATTATACTAAAATGTATAATTTGTATACTTAACTCAAAGTTGATTTACAGAAATTAATGTTACTTTTCTTTATTTTTCTTTATTTTACTTTGTTATATTGTATTATTTTTTTCTTTAAAGCTTGTTTTTGAATATATAGAAACATTTTATAATACAGTTAGAATACACAGTCATTGTGAATATTTATCACCTAATCAATATGAAGATAAATATTACTTAGACAATAATAAAAAGGTTGGCTAGATTACAAATATAGGAAGAACACTTTTTTGACCTATTTTTATTTATACTTTTTATTGACATAGTACCACTTTTTAATTAACTACATAATTGTTTTTACTTTTTGTAACTTTATTAATTATTTGTTATTATTTCTTTGTTCTTTAGTTCAAAGCCATCTTCAAGTATAAATTTTCTTAGTATTGCATCTAATTTTGATCTTACTTTACGTTTTGGTACATCTGTGCCTTCAATTTCATCGAAGTATTTTTTTGCAGTTTCTATATTTACTCCTTGTACTAACATATCATATTGACCAAATAAATTTATATTTTTTTCTGTTACATGTTTTTCCATAATATCACGTAAGCTTTTTTCTTCCACTCCTAGGCGTAATGCAAATATGTGAATTTGGTCATTTTTTGCTCTTGTTTGATATTCTGTTATATATTCTCGTATGCTTTTATCATTGCTAACAACAAGGTCATTATTTTGAATATCTTTAAGTAGAATATTTGCAAATTTCTGTTCTTCTTGAGTTAGACTAGCAAAAGAACGGTGTAACTCGTTTAGCATGGTTTCTATAGTTTTTGGATCTACTTCTTCATTCAACATTTTTACATATTTTTTAAATCTAGAGTCCATATAATCTGAATCTATTTTTTCTGTAGATAACGACATAAGGTATGGATCAATATCATAAGCACTATCATCTTCTCCAGAGCCACCACCACTATGCCTTAGCTCTTTATATCTTTGTAGCAAAGTATTATATATTTCCTCATTAAAATCTAAAGTATAGGTCTCTTTGCCCTGATTTTCTGTATTAAACTCATATGTTAGCTGTTCCCAAACGAATCCTTGCACCTTTGCAGGTTCTAAGTGTTTATTTAATTCTTTAAATAGCTTGGAGAATTTTCTTTTTTCTGCAATATCTTTTGGAAGTTTTTCAAAATTTGAAATTCCAGCCATCTCAAATAGTTGTTTTATCTCATGATAACATTTATTCATAGCCTCTAGATTATCTTTTAATTTCAATACAAAGATACCATATGGCTTATTTCCTGAATATTGTTCAAAAGCATATTCAATAACATTTTTCATTGTATATGGTCTTCTATAATACCTAATAATGCCATGAGGCTTGTCATCACCAAATATACGATTTGTTCTTGAAAATGCTTGTATAATCATTTCAATGTTAGACCATTTATAAAACTTGTCCATATATAATGTGTTAAGCCATTTTGAATCATATCCTGTAAGCATCTGGTCTACTACAATCAAGATATTAAGACATTTTTCAGGCTCATTTTCAATAAATACATAAGCGTCCTTATGAGCAAGTCTGGAACATACATCTCTTTTAAATGCTGTATACCTTGAAATGTTATAGTTTACACCAAACATATTATTATAATCTGTAAGTATTTCTGCTATTCCATCAATTTTTTCAATAGAGCCTTGATTATTTCCATCATTAGGGTCAAATACTGCTGTTACTTTTAAACCACACTTTCTCACCTTTATTGCTTTATAATACTTAATAGCTTCTGGTATGCTACTAGTGGCAAGCATGGCATGAAATTTTCCATTGTGACTTTGACAAAGCCAATTATCAATAATATCATCAATTACAGCTTTTCTATGCTCATCTCTATCATATTGACTCTCTAATAATTCACCTTCAATACTTTCAAGTTCTTTTCCATTTTCAGCTAAATTAGCTCCCATTGACACTTCATTCATCCAATGATAATAAATAGCTTCCTTCTTAGGATTACCAAATACCTCCTCTACTTTACTAACTTTTGCTTTTTCTAAGGCTATAGCTGTTCTTAAATCCTTATCCTTATATGTTGGTTGTGGAACTGTATCAAATCCAAGAACATTACCATCACGCATACCATCTGCAATTGTATACCTTGTTCCTTCTAATTCATTACCAAAAACATCTGCTGTAGTAGTCTCCTTTTTTTTATTAATTTCTAAAATAGGTGTACCAGAAAAACCAATGAAAATTGCTTTTGGAAATGTATATTTAATTGTTGAAAGCATTTCTCCAAACACACTTCTATGACATTCATCTACAATAAACACAATTCTTTTCTTATTTATTTTATCTATATCATAAAGATTAACACTTTCATCTTTTTTTATTCTGCTCATCTTCTGAATAGATGTAACTATTAGTGTGTCTTTTGAAGAATCACTTTTAAGTTTTGCTAAGAGAATATCTGTATTTTCAGTTGATTGAACATCATCTGTTTCATCAGAAAAGCCTCTATATTCTCTTAAAGATTGAATACCAAGTTCAATACGGTCCATAAGAAAAACTACCTTATCAGCATCTTTAGAATTTGCAATCAATTGTGCAGATTTAAAACTTGTCATGGTTTTGCCTGAACCTGTAGTATGCCATACATAGCCACCATAGATATTTTCATCATCCCACTTCATTTCACTAACTCTTTTAGAAATTTTACTTGCAGCATAATATTGATAACTTCTCATGACCTTTAAAGTATTGTCTGTTTGGTCAGCAACAGTATAAAAACCAATCAGTTCATGAGCCATTGGAATAGATAACAATCTTTCAGCTATCATATTCCAATCATTAATAGGGTTATTATTTTTATCAGCCCAATGAAAACAAAAATTTTTTCTAAACTTATCATAACTTCCTGGATTTGCCAAATAAACACATTCCTCCGGATTCATTGCTACAAAAATCTGAACTAATGAAAATAATCCTGTAAATACACCTTCATGCAAATACTTTTGAATCTGATATTGTGCCTCACTTACAGGAACTCCACTTTTCTTTAATTCAACATGAATAAGTGGCATACCATTTATTAATAGACAAAAATCTCCTCTTCTATTAGGATAAATATCATTTTTTGCATTAAATATAGGTTGCTTGGCTATCTGATATCTAGTTCTACCTGCTGCAATTTCATTACGATCAAATATCTTTAGAGAAACTGTTTTACCAAAATTGTGTTTATCATCCTCATTATCTCTTGTAATCTGAACATAACCACCATTAATAAAACCATTAAGCTTTAAAGGAGTCTTAAGCTGCTTAATTTGCTCCATAATTTGTTGCATTTCTCCACTTGTTATTTTGTAATCTTCCAAACGGTCAATATCTCTATTATTTTCATAAATAATATCTGCCCAATTTTGAATTAAATCTTCTTCATTCTTATATGGCAAAACGCCATCTTTCCAACCTTTTTCTTCAACAAGACATTTAATTAAATCTGCTTCAAATTTAGCTTCACTATCATAACTCACATAAATCACCTTCTAATCTATACAAACATTTTTTCAAGCATAGCTTTTTTGATATTTTTTAATAAATTTAATTTACGCTGATGAAGGGTGATAAGATTATCTATTTTCTCAAAAAATGTTGCAATCTTTTCTTGTTCATCCAATGATGGATATAAAACATCTATATTTTTTAATTTTTCAAAATACAAATTAGTGACACTTCCACCCTCAACTCTGTGTGCAAATTCTTTTTGCAATGTTGCATTAAACATTGTTGCTGTAAACAATGGATTTTGTTCTGTATTAAAAACAGAAATCATTTCACCAATCGCTATATCTGGCATAGAAAGCCAAGCACAATGATTATAGTCCATAGGGTCTTCTCCAACTCGAGGAATTAAAACCTCTGTACCTTTACTAAATCTTAGTTTGTCAGTTGGCATATTTGTATATGAAAATACCTTATCAATTTTTGCTCCAAATTTAGTATATAATTCACCATATCTAATACATGGAGTATTTGCATCTTCTGTTATAGACCATTTAGGACAGCTATGTCCATAGTAAAATGAACCCCATTCTCCAATCTTACGCTGTTCCCAATCATCAGTAAAGCCAACAAATCTAATTTCTGGTTTTTTAGCTCCACTTCTAGGAAACATTTTTTCTAACATAGATTTTTTTACTTTAACAAGGCTATCATATTTACGCTGATGAAAGGAGATAAGGTGGTCAAACTTTGTAAAATATTCTGATATTTTCTTTTGCTCACCAATGCTTAGAATTGGTATTTCAAATTCAGAGACACTTTTAGCTGATAAATTTGGTTGTGCGGCACCTTCATCATGTACAATTCTCTGTCTATATTCTATATCAGAATTTAAGATGTAATATAGGTATCTTCCATCTATGTTTTTAGGACGAATTGCAACCAATGATGAAGCTATTGTTCCCTCTTCAAAATTATCGATAAATGCGTTTTTTCCAAGAGTTCCACGTAAGCAATATACGATGTCTCCAATTTGTAATTTTGCACCACAAAGTTGGTTGTATTTTTCTCTTGTAATATTGTTTGCTGTTTTGAGATTAACACTTCCATTTTCTAAATCTCCAGCATTGATAAATGGAATACCATCATCAACCATGTCACTTGCATTAGGATACTTTGAACTTCTATCACCATTGTACATTTCACAATAGTCTCCAAGCTTATGTTGTTCCCACTCTTCAGTAAATCCTTGAAATCTAATTTGTGGTTTTTTTATGTCTTTTTCCATATTATTCACCTCCAAGTAAATTCTTAAGCTGTGCAAGACCTTTCATATCAAAATCATTACCATATAAATCATCTATCATAGAACAAAGCATACCTTCTGTTTCTTTTATTTCTTCTTCAATATCAATTAATGTACTAGAATATTTGTCTGCTAATGCTTGAACTTCATTAATTAATTTAGTGATAATTTGATTTGGTAACTCCATAAGTTCATTTACTAAAGGCTTTATCCATTTTTCCTTTACCATTTCATTTGCTTTTTCATCACTAAGATTTTCTATTGTTTCTTTAGTCTTTTTATTTAAATTTGAAATCAAATCTTTAACTTCTTTCTTTAATTCTTTTTCTTCTTTATTTAATTTAGTATATTTATTAAGTGTTTCTTTAAGTTTTTTTTCTTCCTCACTATCTGCTTTCTTTAATTCCTTTAGCTTTAAAGTAACTCCTTTATTATTAAATGCATCAGAAGCTTCATTTAATATGTCACTTTCTTTATCCTCTTCTGTTAAAGATTCAATTAATTCCTCATAACTTGCTACTATTTCATTAATTCTCTCTTCTTTAGTTTTAATTTCATTTAATTCATCAGAAAGTAATTCTTTTTGAACTAATTCAAAAGGTAATATTCTTCCTTTATAGCCCTCTTGAATTTCCTTATCTTTCTTCATAACCATATTAGGCTCTACAACTTTAATTGCTATTTTTCCTTCTGTATTAATCACTTCAAAATCAATAGCAATGTCTGACCAATTATCATCTAATATTTGATATGCATTGTATTTATCTATTAATGGAATATTATTTAATCTTTCAAATATTTCATTACCAAGCTTTTCTTCTTCCTTAACTGGATTAATATTTTCCATATTTTTTATAAGCTTTTCTTCTAAAAACTCATCAAAACCATGAAAGGCTTTTTCAAAATTATCTATAAATGCTTTTACATCATCACTTTCTAATATTACAGATTTAATATCAGATACAGCTATGCTTGAATAAGGTGTTTCATTACTATTAAATAAATGTTTCTTTAAATTTGGAAACGCTTCCCAGTAATTTTTCAAACAGTCAATCTCTGCATTAGGAATTCCACCCATCATGCTTGCATATATATCCCAAGACTCTGCCTTTTCAGATGAATCTACATATCTAGGTATATTTAAGTTATATCCATTTTTTCTTATTTCATCACGACTAACTTTTCTTGAATATTTTGGAATATCCTTTCTTTCTATATATGTATCAACAATTCTCTTTATATCTGAGGCTTGCAATTTATTATTTTTACCAACCTTCACATAACCTTTTGAAGCATCAATAATAAGTACATCTTTTCTTTCTCTTTTCTGTCTTAAAACCATTATTATGGTTGGAATTCCTGTACCATAGAATATATTTGCTGGCAGACCAATAATTGCATCAATCTTATCTTTTTCAATTAAATTCGTTCTTATTTTTTCTTCTTCCCCACCACGAAACAATACTCCATGTGGCAAAACAATAGTCATTATTCCATTTGACTCAACATGATATAAATCATGTAAAAGAAAGGCATAATCAGCTTTACTCTTAGGTGCTAATCCATAATCACTATATCTTGGGTCAGAGTCTTTACCATCTGGTGTCCACTGCTGTGAATATGGAGGATTAGATACAACTGCATCCACACGAAGAAGTGGAGGATAGGCATCTAAATCTACTGGCCAGTCATCTTCTAATGTATCTGCATTTCTTGTAAAAATATTAGATGGATTAATACCTCTCATAACAAGATTCATTCTTGTAAGGTTATATGTATTTTCTTTTAACTCTTGTGCATAATATTGAATACTATCACGACTCATATATTTTGATGCACTATGACCTATGTTTATAAGTAGAGAACCAGAGCCTGATGTTGGGTCATATATAGCAATATGCTCTCTATCCTTTAAATGACTTGCAACAATTTCTGACATAAGTACTGATACTTCATGTGGAGTATAGAATTCTCCTGCCTTTTTTCCTGCATTTGCTGCAAAGTTAGATATCAAATATTCATATATAAATCCAAGGACATCATAGCCTTGCTTTTCATCCATAGGTATATCCTTAATTAACTGAATTAAATCACTAATGGCTTTAGTTCTTGCATTACTTGTATCGCCAAGCTTTGATAATCCTGTTTGAAGTGTATCAAATATACCATCAAAAACATTTTTATGAGAATCACTTATTAAACGCTCAAATGCAGATAATGCACCTGTAACATTTGATACATTAAAATCTTTTCCCATACTAAGCCATGTTGAAAAAAGATTTTTATAAGATATAAAATATCCTAGATTATTTCTGCATTGCTTTACTATTTCAGTATCCTCTTCCACTAATTCTATAAAATCTTTCTCTTCCCAATCATTCTTTTTTAAAAATTCTACTTCTTTATCAGAAAGGAACTTATAGAATATAAATCCTAAAATATAATCCTTATATTCATTTGCCTCAATTTTAGAACGCATTTTGTTTGCTGACTCCCAAATTTTAGAGGCTAATTGTTGTTTATTCATTAAAAAACCACCTTTATATATTACTTACACTTTATGTTTATAAAAAATTTTCTTGATTTTATTTTATCAAAATTTCTTATATATTACTATAAAGTAAACATAAAATTTCTAAATATGTAATAATTAAAATCTTTTATGCTTTTTATTAAAGTGCTATAATTTATATAAAAAAAGATAGGTGATAATGTTTATGAAAATATTTGTATATGCAATGCGTGAATATGATGAGTTAAAGTATTTTGAGGAATATAAAAAATCTTTAGGTTTTGAATATTCTTATACTACAAAATATCCTTCTTTAGAAAATGCTGAACTTGCTAAGGGGTATGATGGTGTAAATATTATAACAAATCATATAAATAAAGAATTACTTGATAAATATAAAGCTTTAGGAATAAAATATATTGCAACTCGTACTATTGGTTATGAACATATTGATACAAAGTATGCAAAAAGTATTGGGATTAAGGTTTGTAATGTAACTTATTCTCCAAATAGTGTTGCAAATTACACCATTATGATGATGTTAATGGCTTGTAGAAAAATGTCTTACATATTAAATAAAGCTAACATTCAAGATTTTAGTCTTCATGGTAAAATTGGAAAGGAAATTTCTTGTTGCACCATAGGAATAATAGGTACAGGGAAAATAGGTTCAACTGTAATAAAGCATTTATCTTCTTTTGGATGTAAAATTTTAGCCTATGACATTTATCCAAAGAAAGAAATAAGTGATTTTGCAACTTATACTGATTTAGATACAATTTATAAAAATTCTCATATTATTTCCCTACATGCACCTGCTACTTGTGAAAATTATCATATGATAAATAAAGATGCTTTTAATATTATGAAAGATGATGTAATAATTATTAATGCAGCAAGAGGAAGTTTAATAGATACTAAAGCCCTTATTGATGCTTTAAAAAATAAAAAGGTAGGTTTTGCAGCCCTTGACACTATTGAATATGAAAAAGGATTATATTATTTTAATCTTGAAAAAGAAATAATATCTAATGATGATAGGGCAATATTATTATCCTTTCCTAATGTAATTTTATCTCCTCATATGGCATTTTATACTGAAGAGGCTGTATCTAATATGGTAGGAAATTCTGTTAAAGGATTAATTAAATTTGAAAATAATGAGCCTAATGAATTTGAAGTAGAATATTAAAAAAATTTTAGAGGATAGAAAAACTATCCTCTAATTTTTTTATTCTTCAAATTTCTTTCCAGTTATTAATTCAAAAGCTTCTTTGTATTTATCTACTGTTTTTTCAACAACTTCATCTGGTAGGTGATAATCACTGTTTGGATTTTGTTTTAACCAATCTCTTACATATTGCTTATCAAAAGAAGGTTGTCCTTGTCCACTCTTATATCCTTCTAATGGCCAGAATCTAGAGCTATCTGGTGTTAACATTTCATCACCTAAAATTACATTACCATTTTCATCTAATCCAAATTCAAATTTAGTATCAGCTATTATTATTCCTTTGCTTAGGGCATATTCAGCACACTTTTTATATAAAGCAATTGTACAATCCTTTATTTGCTTAGCATAACTTTCACCTTTACCTGGATATAACTTTTCAAGGATTTCAACACTTTGTTCAAATGATATGTGTTCATCATGGTCTCCTAAATCAGCCTTAGTTGTTGGAGTGTATATTGGTTCTGGAAGCTTATCTGATTCCTTTAATCCTTCTGGAAGCTTTATATTACATACAGTTCCATTTTTCTTGTAACTTTCCCATCCACTACCTGTTATGTATCCTCTAACAATACATTCAACTGGAAGCATTTCTAGCTTTTTGCACATCATGCTATTTCCATCAAATCTTTCACTTTGGAAAAATTCTGGCATATCTTTAACATCTACTGAAAGCATATGGTTAGGTACTATATCCTTTGTAAAGTCAAACCAAAACTTTGACATTTGAGTTAAGATAGCACCTTTTTTATGTACAATATTCTTTAAAATTACATCAAAAGCTGAAATTCTGTCTGTAGCAACAATAATCATGCTATCTCCATTATCATATACTTCACGTACTTTTCCTTCTTTAACTGGTTTAAATTCTTTCATTAATAACAAACTCCTTTTTTTAAATAAATTTAATTTATCCATATAATTATACAATATATTTCTCTAATATACACATTATTAATGAAAATTTTATTTTATTACAAATAATAAATATTTATCTATTTAATAATGATACCCATGAATCTTTAGCTATATTATATCTAGTTTCTTTTATAAGTTTATAATGCTTAAATCCACACTTTTCTTGAACTCGCTTTGATTGAACATTATTAATAAAATGACAACAAATAATAAAATCTAATTTTATTTCATTAAATAAATAATCTATCACTGCTTTAACTGCTTCTGGCATTAACCCTTTGCCCCAATAATCTTTTGATAAAACATATCCTAATTCCCTGCCATATTGGTTGTTAAATTCCGGTAATTGATTTTCATCATATTCTTCAATTCCAACTGAGCCTATAACTTTTCCATTATACTCAATGGCAAATGTTTTTTTCTCATCTATAAACATTTTTAAGATATTTTTTGATTCCTCCAAGTTTTTATGGGGTAACCATCCAGCCATTTGTCCAACACCATCAACAGATGCATATTCATTAAAATCTTGTAAATCTGTATATTCCCATGGTCTTAATATTAATCTTTCTGTTTTTATTATAGTTTTTGATATATCAATTTTTTTGTTCATATTTATTCACCAAAGCTTTCAACTTATATATTCTTAACATTATTTAATTTTAGATTGTTTTAAAAACTTTTTGTAAAAAATAAAACCTAAAAGAGATGTAAGTAGTTCTGTAATTGGAAATGTAAGCCAAAAATAATTAAGTCCTAATTTTGAAAATAAAAAACCTAAAGGCACAAAAAGTATTAATGTTCTAACAATAGTTAAAATAGAACTTTTTATTCCATAACCTATTGCTTGAAAAAATACTGGAAATATTAATGATGTTACCATTGGTATAAAGCTAATTCCTATTATTCTAAATCCTACTGTTCCAATTTCTATTACCTTTAAATCACTTGTAAAGGTTGAAAGCATTTGAGATGGTATTAACTCAAAACATAATGTACCAATAAACATAAGGCTCATCCCAACAATTATAGATGTTGAAAGGGTCTTTTTATATCTTTCTTCATTTTTAGCTGCATAATTATAGCTTATAATTGGAACAATACAAGTTTGTAATGCTCCAAGAGGAATAAAGAAAAATGTTTGCCATTTATAATATAAACCTAAGGCAGTAACTGCTTGGTCAGAAAAGCCTGCTAAAATTAAATTAAGCCCTAAAATATAAAATGTATAAGCAGATTGCATTAATATATTAGGAATTCCAAGTTTATATATTCTCTTAATTCCATTTAAGTATTTGTTTATCTTTGGAGACTTTCTATATCCTTTTTTCATTACAACTAAAGCTGCAACAGCTTGTCCTATAACAGTTGCAATTGCTGCACCTTCAAGACCAAATTCTTTTACTCCAAACATTCCAAAAATTAAAATAGGGTCAAGAATAATGTTTGTAATTGCCCCTATAATTTGTGCAATCATTGGAGTTTTCATATCTCCATGGGCTTGTAAAATCTTACTCCATACACTTTCTAAAAATAAACCACTACTAAATACACAAACTATTCTTCCATAACTAATTACATCCTTTATAACAATTTCAGAATCAGTTGACATTTTTGCATAACTTGGCATAATAAAATAACATACAATTGCAAAAATAAGCCATAAAACTAAAGCTAAAGGAGTTCCAATTCCTGCTGACTCATCAGCTTTTTCCCTTTTCTTAATTCCAAGATAATGTGCCATGTTAGTGTTAATTCCAACTCCTGTACCAACTGCAAAGGCAATCATTAATAATTGTATTGGATAAATAATAGATAAAGCTGTAAGTCCACTTTCAGAATATTTGCCAATAAACAAGCTATCTACAATATTATATAAGGCCTGTATTAATTGAGCTAACATTACTGGAGGGGCTATTTTAAGCAAAATTTTTCCTATCTTTTCTTCTCCATAAAAATTATCACTTAACTCCATTTTTCATTTCTCCTAATTGTTTCTTATAATTCCAAATAGGATTGTACTTCCAATTATTATATATATCAATTAAAAATCTCTAATTGACATACTAAAATAGCCTAATATATTAATTTTCCTCTAAATATTTATCTCTCATCTCTTCTTTTTCTTTAAGTTTATCTAATTCTTCTTTACTTTGCTCTGTTAGTACAGAATTCATCATGCTTCCATCATATTTTCCTACTGTTACACAATTATCACTTTTAGATAATTCTTTAAAGGTCTTTTTTAGTTTAGAATCTATATCTTTCTCCATTTTATATGTTTTATCTAAAGTTTGTACAATATCCCCTTGTATTGTTATAGTTTCTCTTGTTATTGCTGAATTTTCACATAAAAATATTCTATAAGATACATTATCTTCATTAATCTTTGATGTAGTTTCTACATAACTTGTCTCTTTTAATACTGAATATATTTTTTCCATATCATCTTTATTACTTATTTTTATTCCATTATCTTTAGTATAAAAATAAATACTATTAATATCAAAATTTTTTGAGTATTCTAAAATATCACTTTTTACTATATTAGATTCTTTCTCATTAGATTTTGAAGTTTTAGAAGTTTCACATCCAATAATATTAAATAACATTCCAATAGATATAAAAGCTAATATTAATTTTTTCTTCATAGAAAACACTCCTTTTTCTATAATTGTAACACATTTCTATTTAGCTTTCAATATTTTTCTTTATTCCCAATTTTTCCATTCTTCTGGTTTATAACCTACTGTAGCTTTTTTTCCATTTCTAACTATTGGAGTTTTTATTAGTTTTTGATTTTCAAATACCTTTTCTTCCCTTGCACTTTCTACTAAATATTTTACAAGGGCAAGAAGGTCTTTATCCTTGCAGTTTTCATCAATCATATTTTCATATCCTTTAACAGCTTGTTTTACGCTATTAAATTCACCTCTACTCATTGGTTTTTGAGTTATATCTATAAGTTGATATTTTATTCTTCTTTCTTTAAAGTATCTTTCTGCTTTTTTAGTATCAAAGCATTTAGGTTTTCCAAATATTTGTATATTCAAAGAAATACTCCTTTCTAAAATCTTATTAATTCTTTATTAAGCTTATTTGATTTTTAATAATTTTAAATAGCTTTAAGCCCCCCTGTAACTGAATCCATAACAAAACCATAAATCTTTATATTTTTAGGAATAAGAGGATGATTTTTTAAGAATTCAACATTTTCATGTACTGAATCCTCTACAGAGTCAAAACCGCTAAGCCAAGATTCAAAATCTACTCCACAGTATTTCATCATATCTATATTTTCTTTTGAAACACCATTTTTTATCATATGTTCTATCATATAATCACTATTTATATGTTGAACTCCACAGTCTGTGTGCCCAATTACCATAATTTCTTCAACACCAAGTTCAAATATTGAAATAAGAATACTTCTTATAACACTTCCAAAAGGGTGAGAAATAGTTCCCCCTGCATTTTTTATTATTTTAACATCACCATTTTTAATTCCAAGGGCTGCTGGTAAAAGTTCTGTAAGTCTTGTATCCATGCAAGATAAAATAGCAATTTTCTTATCTGGATATTTACTTGTTATATATTTTTCATATTTCTTTTCTTTTACAAAGTTCTTATTATATTCAAGTATATCTTCTATCATATTTATCCTTCCTTAAAAAAAAATTATAATACCATAAGTAATGTTCCTGCTCCAATTAATACACAACCAATAATAGATTTTGCTGTAAACTCTTCATGTAAAAATACAAATGCTAAACTTAATGTAATTACTACACTAAGTTTATCAATTGGAACTACCTTTGAAACATTTCCCATTTGTAATGCTTTATAATAACAAAGCCAAGATGCACCAGTAGCTATTCCTGATAAAATTAAAAATATCCAACTCTTTTTTCCTATATCACAAATTCCACCTTGAGTATTAGTTAAAAAGACCATTCCCCAAGACATAACTAATACAACTGTTGTTCTTATTGCAGTAGCAAGATTTGAATTTACACCATCAATACCTACCTTTGCAAGAATTGATGTTAAAGCTGCAAATACAGATGACAAAATAGCAAATAACAACCACATATTTTTTCCCTCAATTCTTTTAAACTTATAAGTTCAATTTATCAAATAGTTTTTTCTATGTCAATAAATAGCTACCTTCAAAATTATTTTTTGCTAATTACATTATAATATCTTAATATTGAATCTATAGTTTTTTCTAAATTTTCTTTAGCTTTAAATCTTGATGTAGAATAATCTTCTGCCCTTTGGTTTATTGAAAATATACAACTTACTCCCTTATCATAGGCTTTTTCTGCTCCTTCTCCTATAGAGCCTGTTATAACTATTACAGGTATATTTTGTTTTTTAGCTCTTTTTGATATTCCTATTACTACTTTTCCATTTAAACTTTGGCTATCAATTTGTCCTTCTCCAGTAAAAATCATGTCAGCATTTTTAATTAAGTTATCAAAGTCTATTAAATCTAGTATTATTTCTATTCCTGATTTTAACTCTCCATTAAAGAAGGCACAAACTCCTGCCCCAAAGGCACCTGCTGCTCCTGAGCCTTTTATCTTTGATACATCTTTATTTAGATTTTTCTTTATTTTTTCAGACAATATTCTTAAATTATTATCTAACATTTTTACCATATTTTTCTCCGCACCTTTTTGAGGAGCAAATACAAAGGCTGCACCATTTTTTCCATACATAGGATTATCTATATCACACATTGCAGTAACTTTGCAGTTTTTAAGTTTATCTAAAGTTTTACTTATATCTATATACTCTACTTCATTTAAATTTTTTCCAACAGGAATAAATTCCTTTCCATTTTTATCTTTAAAAACTGTTCCTAAAGCAGCTGCTGCTCCTACTCCAGAGTCATTAGTTGAGCTTCCCCCAAGACCTATAAATATTTCATTACAGCCATTTTCTACAGCATGGTTTATAATTTCCCCAACTCCATAGGTAGAGGTTATTGAAGGATTTTCTCTTCCTTCTGCCTTTGTAAGTCCTACAACTTGGGCTACTTCTATAATTGCCTTATTTTTTATTCTTCCATAATAAACCTCTGTTATTTCACCAAAGGCATTTTTTACCTTTAAACTTACCTTTTCTGCCTTTAATGAATATATAAAAGTATCTACAGTTCCTTCTCCCCCATCTGCTATAGGAATCATTATAGCATTACACTTTGGGAAAAATTTTTCTACCTTTTCTTTTATAATATTACAAACCTCTATAGAAGAAAGACTTCCTTTAAAAGAATCTGGAATAATAACACACTTTTTCATTTTTCTAACCACCTATCTTTTCTAAAAGATTATATAAAAACTCTTCAACTAATTTTGTTTTTGAAGGCAAAAAAGGAAAGGCTCCAACATTGACTTTTTCAATACTTTTATAAAACTTATTATTTTTATATCCTTCTTCATCTGAAAAGGGAAATAATACATAGGCACCTAAAGGAGATTTTTCAATTGCATCTTTATATCTATGCATTGTATTTATATCCTCTTCTTTAGGTCCTATACTTTTATATTTTTTAATATATTCCTTGCTATAATCTATTTTATATTTTGCATCAAAAATAAATTGAAACTCTTCTCCATTTTTATTTATAGATAAAATATTATCTGGTTTTTGATTTACTGTTTCAGAAATTACCTTTTGGTTATAAACTATTTTAAAATTTTCATATACTAAAGTAGATTTAATTCCCTTTTTTAAAGTTATAGTAATTCCATCATTATTTATTTTTATAAAATCACAACTTATTAAGTTATATTTTTTTCTAAGTATTGAATTAAGTTTTATAAAACACCAATATTCATATAAAAGAGGAAGTTCCTTTATTGATATAGAAAAAATATCACTTTTTATACTTAAACCCTTTTTTAAAATCAAATAATATTTATAAACTTCTTTATATCCACTAGCCATATTAAAGACTAAAGAAGAATTACTTTCTTTATACTCTTCTTTAATATTTTTTAAAAAACTATTATTTATCTTTTTTAATATTTCCTTTTTTATTAAACTTAACCTGTCTATAGCTTCTTTATGAAAACTATAAGAAACCTTTTTATAAATTTTAATAAAATTATTAATTTTATCTATAATACTTAAAAGCATAAACTTAAGAAATCTATTTTCATTTGTATCATAGGTAATAGTTTTTTTAACTTGTAAAGCTTTTGTAGGAATATATTTTCCATTAATATTTTTCATAACATAAGGTCTTTTCTCTAGCCATTTTACTGTTTCTATTTTACCTTTTTTTAGTTCATTATATTTATAAATACTACTTTCTTTAACAAGATTATGGTTAAAATTATATAAAATAATGTCTATTGCCTTTAAAAGATTTTTAGAAATTTCATTTAAAATGCTAAAAAATTCTGTAAAACTTTTGTTATTTATGTTTTTTAATTCTCCACCTAAATAAGTTCTAGCTAAAAAGCCATAGGATAAATTATAAATTTCTTTATTAATATCCTCTAATAAAGCTTTATAATCCTCCTTATAAGTTAATTTACTTGGAAAAACCTGAAGGCTTATTTTTAAATGCTTTTTATTATTTACTAAAACATATAAATCAGAATAACCAATATCACCTTTAAAATTAATAACTCCACTTAGAATTTTGCCAGATTTTCCTGTCTTTGTTACCTTATTTCTTATAAAATAATTTTCATGGTAAAACTCTATTTTAGAACTATTTTTTCCTTCAATTACTATCTCATAATTTTTATATTCCTTAAAACATATATTTTTATTAAAATCTGAATAAATAATGCCCTTTGAAACTACTTTTAATGCTTCTTCATCTAAAATTTCAAAGGAATCTTTATCTCCTTTAATAGAAAAATAAACCTCATCTGTTTCTATAAAAATAATCTCTTCTTTAACACTGCCAGAAGGTTGTAAATCCATCTTTTAAAAACCTCCTAATCATATTTTTAAGCTTTTCACTAGTTAACTTATAAAAAATATTAATATTTTCAAGGTCCTTTTCCTCTAAATTCACATCTAAATTAGTATTATTTAATAAATTAAATAGTTTTATAAGAATTTCTAAAGTTTCAATGTCACTTCCACTTATTTTAGGTAATATTTTCTGCACTATAGAATAATCTAAGGCCTTATTAAAATCCATAATATTGTCTTTTAGGGCATATATTGTATAAAATACAATTTCATCTCTAACTCTAAAACCAAATTGCTGATTATATGGCTTTAAAATATTATTTATATTTACTAACTTTTCAATAACCTTAAGGGCAATATCTTTATACTCCCTGCAGTCAGCTATTTTTAAAAAGTCTGATTTTAAAAAATTATTATAATAAACTTTATTCTCTACTTTATTTAAAGAAAATTCTTCAAAATTATAAGATAAATCAATGTTATTAAATTCAATAGTATTAGCTCTATCTAACACCTTTTTACTAAAAGGAAAGGTAGTTTCATCCATATTTACAGTACCTATTATATAAAGATTATCAGGAATATAAATATCTTTATACTTTTCAAAAGCTTCCTTATCCTTTCCAAACTGCTCTTTACTAAAAAACTTTTCTGTAACTATTTTAAAATTAGAATCCCTTCTTCTAGTTTCCATTAAAGACAAAATATCACTAAAATAATACTCAACTCTAGCAAGATTCATTTCATCTAAACAAATAAAATAAGGAAATTTAGGATTTTTTATAGCACTATACGCTATTGAAGTAATTATACCTAAAATAAAATTACCCTCAATATTTCTATAACCTAATAAATCAGTTGAATCAGACCACTCTGGCTTTACTGGTATCATTTTAAACCTATTATTTTTACTATTTGCCCCTAATGCCTCTGCAAAAAGCTTAACCATTTTACTTTTACCAGTTCCAGATATACCAGATAAAATTACAAAAGGCTTAGTTTTTAGACATAAATAAAAATTCTTAATTAAATCCTTACTATACTCAAAACCTTTACTTTCAATAAATTTATGTATATAATCTATTTCTTTATTTACATCTTTTATATCTATACAATCCTCTTTAATTTCCTCATATTCTTTATAAGTAATATCTTCATCATCTAACACCTTTGTTTTATTTGGTATTAACCTTATAATAAACTCATCTAAATTTTCACCCTTATAAAAATCCAAAAACTCCTCATACTTCTTTGGAATAAACCTAGGCCTTTTTTCATTTTCATAAATATACTTTATTATATAATCATAACTGGTAGATAAAGAGCTTCTTAATAATTTATGTAAAGACTTTTCAGAATAAAGAAATTCTAAAACTACACCCTTTCTTCCTTTAGAACTTGATTTTCTAATAATTGCACCAAACTCTTTTTCCTCTACAAACAACTTAACCCTTACAAAACCAAAACCCTCAATAGGCTTAGACAAATGCTTTAAAAACCTTTCATGATACCTTTTAGGAATAATAATACCAGTAGAAAAAGCCATATAATCTACCCTTTTTCTACCTAAAAAATTATCTTCACCCTTTTTTACATTATAAACCCAAGAACTTAAACTCTTTTCTTCAACTTCCATAACTTTTTCCTCTGTATTATTTATTAAATATAATTAATCTTATTTTATCATATTTAATAAATAAACTATACAATTAAAAATAATGATTTATAAAGTTAATTTTCCTTTAAAAAATAATTCATAAATTCTTTTTTAAAATAAAAAGCGTGATTTTTATTTGATATTTCTCTATTATATTTTTTAGAGTATATTGGATGATATGGTTTTGAGTCTTTGCTTCTTATTTGAATAAATTCTCCACTAGATGTATGTATAAATCCATCTTTAGATGTTTCTATATGATTTCTTAGTTGTGAGCATATAGAATAATAATCTTTTTCTAATTGTTTTGCTACAAAGGAATACTTGTCCAATTTTAAGTCAATATGAATAGCATCAATAATAAACCATTCTTTTGGATTTCCTTCTTTACTAATTGGTACATATAATAAATTGTTAATTTTTTTATATAACTTAGTTTCTTCAAAGTTTTTTTCCTCTAATAATTCATCTATTATTCCTGATATTTGAGTTATAAACATTGTTTCTAAAGGTTTTCCTTTAGCATTGCATTTATTAGTTTTTAATTCTCCATCTTCAAAATCTAAAGTTACATTAGTATTCTTTAATCCAATGGCTAATTCAAGTATCTGTCCACTTTTCCCTTTATTCTTTATAATATCTTCTAATTGAGATTCACTAAAAATATCCTTAAATTGTATTCCTACTAAATCTTTAATGGCAAAAAATGCTTCATTTAATAACATAGTCTTATCTCCTATATATATTTGTTTTATTATTTTTACATTATTATATATTTTTATCTATATTATACCATAATTTTTATAGAATAAAAGGACTATTGTAAAATGTTGTGTTACAATAGTCCTTTTTGTTAATAATTTTTAATGATTATTTCTGAGATTTTTCCTCTTCCATTTCCCTTACTGTTAATGCTTCTTGCTGCTTTTACTCTTTCTATATTAAAATCATTGTAAAGTTCATCAAAGAATTCATCTTCTTCATCTGTATTTTTAGGATCTGAATTGCTTTCCATAAATTTAGCACCTACTTTATTTATGTATTTACAAAATTCATTAAGTCTTTTTTGAGTATCATCATTAAATTCTTCTTTTGAATAGTCTTTAAAACTTTCTTTATTTTTTAAAGGTCTATAGGGAGGATCCATATAAATAAATGTATTTTCATTTATGTAGTTTTTTACTATTTCAAAATCTCCATTTAATATAATTGCATTCTTTAGCTCCTTACTTACTGCTAATATATTTTCCTTTTCAAAGGAATTAACTTTTTCTTTTTTACCAAAAGGAACATTAAATCCACCTTTTTTATTTTCTCTATACAATCCATTAAAACAGCTTTTATTTAAAAATATCATAAAAGAAGCATGGTTTACTTCATCTTCTCCTATATTTTCATAGTTTATTGTTTCTTTTCCCTTATTAAATTTATCTCTAATAAAATAATAAAATTCTTGTTTTTCTTCTAAAGAAGAAAGATTATTATATTTTTTATCATATTTTTCTAATATGTTTATAAGCTCTTCTGGTTTATCTTTTATAACCCTATAAGTTAATATAAGCTCCTTATTAATATCACTTATAATTAAATTATCAAAATTATACTTAGATAACATATAAAAAAATACTGCTCCTCCACCTATAAAGGGCTCTATATATGTTTTTATTTTTCCTTCTTTAATATCTTTTTTAGGTAACCTACTTTCTATTTCAGGTAACAATTTTGCTTTACCTCCTGCCCACTTTAAAAAAGGTTTTGCTTCTAAAAAATTCATATACTCCTCCATTATTATGTCTTTTTTCTTTGGTTATTATATCATTTTTTCTTTTACCTTTGAAATACAAAAATATATTCATGCTGAATTAAAAGAAAATTTCTTTTTTCAGCAATATCTCTCCATTTTTCAGTTCCTTTACAATTATGTTGTTGTTTTATTATTATTTCTTTTAATAAAAACCCTTTATTTAAAAATATATTCATAACATTAAAGCCTAAAGGTTCAATATAACCTTTCTTTCTCACATCACCAATAATAATTGCACATTTTTTATTTACTTTTAATACTCTAAAAATTTCTTCTGCTACAATATTTATCGCTTCATAAAACTTACTTTTTTCAAGTAATGATAAATCATCTTTTATACCATTGCTATACTTTATTATATCTAAATAAGGTGGATGAGTACACACAAAATCTATACTACTATCCTTTATATTTAATTTTAATGCATTCCCTTCTTTAATAATTATCTTACCTTTTAAATCTTTTGTTCTTTCTTTTGCTATCTCTATAGCTTTTTTATTAATATCTAACCCTATAAATTTTCTTCTTAATAATAAAGCTTCAACTGCTGATGTTCCACTACCTAAAAATTGATCTAAAATCCAATCATTTTCTTTACTATAACGAATTAATAAATTTCTAATAACCTTAGGACTACAATTACCTGGATAATTACCTTTATGAGAACTCCAATTTCCTCTATCTTCAAAACTCCAAACAGTTGTAACTTCTTTTTTGAATAACTCCATAAAAAACACCTCTATGTAATTACTTCCCTAAAATCATATTTTTATTCAAAAAATCTTAGGTTATTATATTATTTAAGCCATTTTTTAATACAAACTTATAACTCACTATTTTAAATGCTTAAAGTATAAACTAAACAATATTTAATTTTTCACTAATACTATCAACCTTATTCATAATTTTTCTTGCACAATTCATATTATCTTTAAATAATTCTACAATACTTCCTACATTTCTAAAGGATTCTTGTTGCAATACTTTTTTCATTAGTATTTGCTACTTTTATAGTTCCTAGTAAATTCTCGATATGCTATAATAATGATATTTTACAAGAGATATTGCAAAGAGTTATAGTTCCTAGTAAATTCTCGATATGCTATAATCCTTATTAAACCTAGTCATAAACACTGGAGTTATAGTTCCTAGTAAATTCTCGATATGCTATAATATCTGGTAATGTAGATCCTATTGCAAGATAGTTATAGTTCCTAGTAAATTCTCGATATGCTATAATCGGAATTTTCATCAATACACTGCTCTCTAGGTTATAGTTCCTAGTAAATTCTCGATATGCTATAATTGACTTGAGATACCCCCTATATACAATAGGTTATAGTTCCTAGTAAATTCTCGATATGCTATAATACACATCACCACCTAAAACAAAGTTTTACAGTTATAGTTCCTAGTAAATTCTCGATATGCTATAATAAAGGAAAAGAAGAATAGTTAATTGTAACGGTTATAGTTCCTAGTAAATTCTCGATATGCTATAATTATGAATTTAAGATATGGGAAAACGCAACGGTTATAGTTCCTAGTAAATTCTCGATATGCTATAATGCTGGAATATTGGGATACTCTGACAATATTGTTATAGTTCCTAGTAAATTCTCGATATGCTATAATGTAATCAAGGTTAGGGACTAATCCTTAAAGTTATAGTTCCTAGTAAATTCTCGATATGCTATAATTGTAAAAGTATCTGAAATACTTTTTATAACGTTATAGTTCCTAGTAAATTCTCGATATGCTATAATGTCCACTGTATATTCTTTGACGTTGGATATGTTATAGTTCCTAGTAAATTCTCGATATGCTATAATTTACTAAAAGGAGGAAATAAAATATGAAAAGTTATAGTTCCTAGTAAATTCTCGATATGCTATAATCTGCATATATATCATTATAGTTATTTTGAAGTTATAGTTCCTAGTAAATTCTCGATATGCTATAATTTAGGTGCTGATAGGCTGCTTTCTCACCAGTTATAGTTCCTAGTAAATTCTCGATATGCTATAATAAGATAATTGATGAAGAACTTTTCAAAATGGTTATAGTTCCTAGTAAATTCTCGATATGCTATAATTATCTCCCTGCATTACTATTGCATTTATCCGTTATAGTTCCTAGTAAATTCTCGATATGCTATAATACAACTAGACAAACAAGCTTTTGTTCTATGGTTATAGTTCCTAGTAAATTCTCGATATGCTATAATCCTACTGGTGGAGGTAACTTCGGAAATAGGTTATAGTTCCTAGTAAATTCTCGATATGCTATAATTCATAATTATTCACTCCTTTATTATTTTGGTTATAGTTCCTAGTAAATTCTCGATATGCTATAATGGTGCAAAAAGTGCTTATAAATTATTACAAGTTATAGTTCCTAGTAAATTCTCGATATGCTATAATACATCAATGGGGAGATGAAAGATTCTCAAGTTATAGTTCCTAGTAAATTCTCGATATGCTATAATTCTACTGGTGGGGGTAACTTCGGAAATAGCGTTATAGTTCCTAGTAAATTCTCGATATGCTATAATACAATACAGCAATATAATAATAACCAATACGTTATAGTTCCTAGTAAATTCTCGATATGCTATAATATCCTGATTCATCTTTAGTTATATTATACTGTTATAGTTCCTAGTAAATTCTCGATATGCTATAATACCTCTTTAACTATTACTTCGTCTGTAACTGTTATAGTTCCTAGTAAATTCTCGATATGCTATAATTTCTCATACAATCACCTCATTAAAATTTTTGTTATAGTTCCTAGTAAATTCTCGATATGCTATAATAAAAGTTAAATTAGTTATGAATGCACAAGGTTATAGTTCCTAGTAAATTCTCGATATGCTATAATAATACAGCAAGAGTAGAGGGACATAGGAACGTTATAGTTCCTAGTAAATTCTCGATATGCTATAATACTTCAACAAAATTTTCATCTGCACCAGCAGTTATAGTTCCTAGTAAATTCTCGATATGCTATAATTCCAGTATGTTGTCTGTTAACTTCAATTGCGTTATAGTTCCTAGTAAATTCTCGATATGCTATAATTGAATATATGTTAGTACAACATGGTCGTGGTTATAGTTCCTAGTAAATTCTCGATATGCTATAATCTTGCTTCTTCTTTTCATCAGCTATATATGTTATAGTTCCTAGTAAATTCTCGATATGCTATAATAAAGAGATATTAGGATAAGAAAAAAGGAATGTTATAGTTCCTAGTAAATTCTCGATATGCTATAATCTTAGATGGGGAGATGCAACTATATATACCGTTATAGTTCCTAGTAAATTCTCGATATGCTATAATAAGAGAAAAAATTATATATTTATATTGGAGGTTATAGTTCCTAGTAAATTCTCGATATGCTATAATACTCAAAAAATGGACTTCAATATAAGTATAGTTATAGTTCCTAGTAAATTCTCGATATGCTATAATACATTGTATTAATGTATCATAATCTTTTATGTTATAGTTCCTAGTAAATTCTCGATATGCTATAATCAACTTTAATAAGCCTACTCACCCTGATATGTTATAGTTCCTAGTAAATTCTCGATATGCTATAATAAATTTCCATGAAAACATTTATTATCATATGTTATAGTTCCTAGTAAATTCTCGATATGCTATAATGCATTGGAAACAATGCTGTCAAAAGAAGCTGTTATAGTTCCTAGTAAATTCTCGATATGCTATAATTTCACTGTCGAAAGGTAGATGATTGTATTTGTTATAGTTCCTAGTAAATTCTCGATATGCTATAATAAGTTATAACTCCTGGTACTTATATAGATTGTTATAGTTCCTAGTAAATTCTCGATATGCTATAATAATAGAATTGAAATAAACATCATTGTTTTTGTTATAGTTCCTAGTAAATTCTCGATATGCTATAATAGAAATTTGGTTGTTCATCTGCCTTGTCTGGTTATAGTTCCTAGTAAATTCTCGATATGCTATAATCAGCATACAAGTATATTAATAGTATGATGTTATAGTTCCTAGTAAATTCTCGATATGCTATAATTAAATATGATACTATATAGTCAAGAAGTACGTTATAGTTCCTAGTAAATTCTCGATATGCTATAATAGGAGGAATAACTATGAAGGCATTAAATAAGTTATAGTTCCTAGTAAATTCTCGATATGCTATAATCTATTGCAAATAGAATAGTAACTTGTAATAGTTATAGTTCCTAGTAAATTCTCGATATGCTATAATGAATAAGCAGAATGAAATAGCAATCAAGGCGTTATAGTTCCTAGTAAATTCTCGATATGCTATAATATGAAGAAATGAAAGAATTTGAAAATAAATGTTATAGTTCCTAGTAAATTCTCGATATGCTATAATGTGCTATATTAAGCACTCTTCTTAGTAACTGTTATAGTTCCTAGTAAATTCTCGATATGCTATAATTAGAATACATACTGATGTAGGAAATAAGTGGTTATAGTTCCTAGTAAATTCTCGATATGCTATAATAGGAGCTAATAAAGTCCTTGAAACATCTAGGTTTCAAGGACTTTATTGTCTTTAAAAAACATTCAATTGACCTGAATTTATTACTAATTCTTGCTTTTTAGGTTCTCCTACTAAAAACTTCATCTCTGAATACTGTTTTTCAGTAACTTGTAAACATCTAACAGAGCCTTTAGGAGGTAAATTTTTCTTTAATCGTAATAAATGCTTATTTAATCCCTCAGTTCCATTACATATTCTTGAATAAACTGAATATTGAATCATTGTATAACCATCATTTAATAAAAATCTTCTAAATACTTGATATTCTTTTCTATCTTCTCTTTTTACAACTGGTAAATCAAAAAAAACTAATAATCTCATAAACTTACTCATAATAATGATACACCATAGGAATATTCTCTGGTAATCTTAATAATCTATAGTCTTTTTTATTGCATGCTGTTGTATAAGAAGATATCATTTTTTCTATGCCATTTATAATAGAATGATTTTGATTATTTATTCTACATTCAGTATTAACCAAATCTATTAATGTAACTCTTTTTTCTTTTGTAAGTTCATCATCAATTTTCATATTATTGTATACCCACATATCCACTATTGGACGTAATGGCTCCATAAAATCATCAGCTAAATTAAAAGAGTTTAATTCATTACAATGATGTACACCAAAGGCAGTATTAAATCCATACATTACAAGAGTTCTTGCAACAGCACTTCTCATTATTGTATAGCCATAATTAAGAGCAGAATTAATCCCATTTATATCATTTCTATTGAAATCATCTCCAAATAGTTTTTGAAAATAATATTTTGCAGCAATAGCCTCTTTATTTCCTTTATCTCCACTTTCTACTTTATCTGATAATTTTTTCAAGAACTCACATCCATCAATCTTAAGAATATTTAAACATTTACTTTGATTGTATATTTTTTGTTTTGCAATACTCTGCCATATTCTTTTATTAAAGGCTAGACTTTGCATTAGTTGATTTTTCATAACTTTATATGACTTATAATGAGTGTTTAATGGCATAACAATAGTAGATGGTAAATGTTTTTCATCACATATTACAGTCATAACATTATTTTCTGATAGTTTATTAAGAAGTCGAGTTGTAATTCTTATAGATATATCTTCTATTAAAAGTACTGAAATATCCTCAACAGGAATAGTGAACTCTTCTCCCATTTTTATAATTAAATTATTATTTTTTAATTCCAAATTGCATGGATTAGTTATTACTACACTTCTAAAACTCATAATAACACCTACTTATTTGATAAATAATATTTTCCAAGAACATCTACAAAATACTTGTTAAATACAATTACATTAGTTTTAATTCCAATTCCTCTATTTCTATTAGAATTATCATGTTCTTCTATTGTTAATGAAGCTGTTGATCTATCAAATCCATCAAAGTATCCAAAATATCCCTTTTTATTTTTATACCTAATTTCTATTAAGTCATTTTTAAATATAGAAAATTTAAAATTATATGTTTCATTCATTATTGTCCAATCTTCTTCTTTTTTAGATGCTACTGCTGCCTTTTTAGGTATAATTCCTTTTGCTATTTGATATCTATATACTGGAACTGCATAATATTTATTATCTTTCTCATAAATATCTATTCTAACAATTCCTTCTTTTTGAACAATTCCTTCATTCATATCTATTCCATCATTAATTGGCATCTTAGGTGCAATAATTTTAATGCTCTTAACTACTGGTCCTAGTTTACCACTTTTAGTTGGCTTTCTAAATTCTTCTTCAAAAGCTTTTTTAGCCTTTCCATCTGCTTCTATTAATTTTTCCTTAATAGCATCATATAAGATTTTATCACATTCATAATTATATACATTGTCCATATCTTTTAAAGTAAGGTCAACTAATTTCTTCTTAGCAACATACCCATTTTGAGTAAATGCTTTTTTAGAATAAACAGTTTCTTTAAATAATTTTCCCTTTGCTTTTCTAAAAGGTACTCTTGATACAAATATAGGTCTAACAGTATCTCTAATAAATTCTTTGTCATATGTGCTTATTGGATATTTGTTTAATTCAGATATAGGATCATTGCTTAATCTTATCTTAAGTTCTTCACTAAATCCTTGCCACGGTCTTGGAATAAGTTTATTTTTTCTTATATCAGAATATTCATTTACATCTATTACTTCTCCTGTTTCTACATCAACAAATTCATCTATTTCTTTAAAACTTCTTAATTCATTTGCTTTATTAAATTTTGATATTTTTTGCACCATTCCTTGAGTTGTTACTGCAACAACTGTTGCATCTAATGCATGATGCTTATCTCCATTTTCTCTAACCTTAATTAATCCCCACACTGCTCTTAGATATGCAGTAGCTCTTCCATTTACAGTTATAACCTTCTGTGGTCTTGAAAACTCACTATCTTCATTAAACTTTAACCTGTTATTTACAAATGTTGCAATATATTTGCATATATATTGTGTATCTTGTAGATTTCTTGCTTTCCAATCTTTTTGTTCATCTCTTAAAAATTTCTTTTTTAACAGATTATTTTTCTTTTTATAACGTAATGTACTATTATTTACCCATATCTCAAAAGCATTCCATCTTTCTTCATTGCTTCCTAAATATTCACATGGAGTTCTATTTCCTTTTCTTTGATTTTCTTTTCCTAAAACTAAAACTTTGTTATTTAAACCATCATCAAAAGATCTACTAAATGGTAATATGTGATCAATTTCACAGTACCCTGGAGTAAATAATTCATCAATTGTTATTCCACGCTGAGAATAAGCACATTCTCCATTTTGTTCTTTCCACAATCTATATTTTAGAATTTCACTTCCTGTTGGTTCTTTATTCATCAATTCTTTTATTTCTTCTATAATTTTTTCCTTATTAGCCCTATTTATTTCCTGTTCTTTGGCTATCTTACTTCTATCACTAAAATTCTTAGCTAATTCTCTTGCCAATTCAATATTTATTCTAACAGGTGACCCATATTGTTCTATAACAGCGTTAATTACTTTTCTTGTTTGAGCTAAAGCTCTATTAACTACTGGATTGACTATTTCATCTATTTGTATTACTGGAAGCTTATAACTCTTTTCTCCTTTAAACATGCCTTTAAAGTCGTATCCTACCTTTTCACAAGCTTCATTATATTGATAACCTTCTTTTACATAAGGCAATATATTTTCAATTGCTTTTATTGATAAATTATTAAACTTGCTAAATGATATATTATTATTACATACACAATCTATTATTTCTTCTGGAACTTGTCTTATGCTCAATTGTTTTTTTGTATCTTCATCAGTTTTAGAAACAGTTAAAACATATACTATATCATTTAATAACTTTCTACTATCTTTTATAGACTCAAAATATTCTTTGCTAATTCCATATGAAATAACTTTCTTTATTTCATAATATCCACTTAAAGACACAAATTTTGCATTTTCAGTCTTTGACTTGTCTGCTTTCTCTAAATTGTAATTTAATGTTGAAAACAAATCATCATCTTTTAATTTCAATATTTTTCTTAATGTACTATACTTCAATTCTTTTTTCTTAAATGCTTCATCACAAATAATTTTTCTTTCTTCTTTTGATAATTTTCTTTTGTCACCATTATTAATTATAGATAATCTATTCATATTATCATATAATGTAAATTCTTCTGCTGAAATACATTGCTTTGGTGCTCTTTTTTCATTCTTTTCCAATGTACAATTGCCTACCATCTTTTCTAAATCTTCAAACTTAGAAAAAGGTCTTTGTGAATCAAAAATTTCTATATATTTTGATTCAAATTCTTTAGATGCATACTCATTGTTAAATTCTCTTTGCTTTTCAAATAAATAATATATTTCATCTTTTATCATACTTCTTGAAACACATCTTGAATATGAACCATATTTATTTCTAAGAGGTTTATATTTATCCTTAGAATTGTTCACTTCATTGTATATTAATTCACCTATTGTTCTATAACCTGATTCCTCTAGTTTCTGTTCATTTGCCTTTATGCTTTCAAGGATTATTCCTTCTTCTTTATCTTCACTATTGCTTTTTTTATTTGATTTAAAACCTCTTCTCTTACAAAAATTAATTAGAATCTTTGCCCATTCTTCTTTTGAAACCTTTTCATTTAGGGCTTTAACTCTACATTCCCATACACTAATAACATTCTTATTTTCAAAAAGACCATTAAGTTCATCTTGAGATAAAATGTTTTCTTTTACAAGTAATCTTTTAACTTTTTTAACTCTATAAGCTTTTCTTCTTAATAACCTTCTTCTACCTCTAGCCATTCTTCTTGGCAATGCCAATGATGAACCATCCTTTGGGTTTTCTGCTGCATTAAATATTCTTACTCCTAAGTCTTCAATTCTATTTTTATTTAGATTAATTATAGACCATCCAACAGATGTTATTCCAATGTCTAAACCTAAAGCATAATCAATTTTTTTATTCATATTCATCATCCTTTACAGTATATTTTTTACCTTAAATTCCATAAAAATATATGTATAAAAAGATACCCCTACACTCAAGAAATGAGTACAGGGGATACTTTACGGCTTATTGCCTTGTTATAGCAACTAGTTAAACTCTCGATATGCTATAAAACATTTTACCTAGTTCCTATTTATAGGATAGCACTATATAAAAAATATGTCAACCAATTTAAACATTTTATTCTACACCTAATGCTTTAAATACTGCATTTTCAGCTGTTTGATAAAATACTATATCAAAACTTCCCATTAATTCAGAAGGAACACTTGGAAAATCAGCGGCGGATGTTATAGGCATAAGCACTTTCTTTGCACCACTATCTAAAGCTACTTGTAATATGCTTGCTAGCTCTTCTGGTTTTATAATTGCACCACTTATTGTTATTTCACCTAAAACTGCAATACTACTAACTAAAGGCTTGTTAAGTGCTGCTGAACATAATGCTATAAAAGTAGCTAATGATAGACTATTTGTCATTCCTATACCATTTAAATCTTGAAAATTCATAAGATAATCTTTAGTAGTGGTACTTATACCTGCACTTATAGATTTACTATTAGCTCTAAAATATCTAAAAGCAGTTTCAATTGATTCTTTAGTTTCTCTATCAGTTCCTATTCCTGTTTTCTCAAATTTGCCACTTCCAGGAACTACTTCTGTTTCTAGCTTATATACACCTATCATTCCATTTTTTCCTTGAGATATTGTATAAAGCTGACCAGGTTTTAAAATTCCTTCTGGAATAAGCTTTCCGTAACCAATTTCTGGCAATGATATAAAAAATTCTTCAAATGTTTCATTATCTATATAAGAAAAATTCACATCATAAAACTCCATTCCTCCAAGTTTCTTAAGCTGTTCTTTTACTCTTCTTCTCATTTCTAAAGCAAATTCTAATATTTCTCTTATATCTTCTTTTTCAAAATTTCCATCTGGATATATAATCTTAATTAATCCTGAAGTAATTTTTCTAACAGCAATAACATCTCTTTGATTTAAGTTGGTTCCAAGTTTAAAATATTTATCTATTGCATCTGAAAAAGATGTCTTTCTCATTTCCCTCATAAATTCAGATAAATAGTCAGTTATAAATCCATAATCATTTGTAAAAAATTCTGGTCTATATTTAGGAATTTCCCATCCAGGAATATAACAATGCATTCTATCTAAAAATGCAGTATCTTTTCCCATTTCATCTGGAAATGGCTCAAATAATGTTGAAGTTTTTAACATAGATTCAACACTTTGATTAATATTACCTACAAAAACCATAGATGCTGATGCATTTTTTTCTTCCTTTCCTCTTGCAAAAGAACCTGAAGCCATATAATCTTTCATTATTTGTATTCCATCTTTATCTTTAAATGTAATTCCTGCCACTTCATCAAAGGCTACACAATCCCATAAACCTACAAGACCTATAGTTTTTCTGCCCATATTATAAAATAAATTGGCTACTGTAGTTTGCCCACCTGATACCAAAATAGAATTTGGAGATATTTCCTTATATAAGTGAGATTTTCCTGTACTTCTTGGTCCTAATTCACATAAATTAAAATTATTTTCTACTAAAGGAATCATTCTTGCAAGTAAAAGCCATTTTTCTCTTTCAGAAAATTTATCTGCCTCCATTCCAGTAGAACGTAATAAAATTGTAATCCATTCATCCTTTGAAAATGCTTTTCTTCCTTCTTTTATTTCATTAATATCAATATGAGGCATCTGAATAGGTGTAAGTTTTCTTATAATAAAAGGACATCCATTTTTATCTTCTTCATCAAAATAATATTCAAGTTGAACTATGCACCATATACCTCCACAAAGAAGTCTGTCATATTCAGATGCATATTGTGAATTAAGAGGAACATTTTTTATACCTAAATTTGAAAATTCAGCTTCATAAGTATCATTTTTATAATTTAATTTAACTGTAAGCCTATCAATAACGGTATAACACCCTTGCTCTCTTAATTTTGAAATAATTTTTTGTGCTTCATCAGGCCTTACAAAATTATCAGAAAGAATAGTTTTAACATTATTAACTCCCTCATTTATCTGCTCTTCTTCCGTAGACGAGCAATACATTCCAAGAAGATATTCTAACACATAAACAGGTACGTTAGCACCTTCCTTTATCTTTTTTGTTAAATCTTTTCTTACAATTTTACCTTGAAAATACTTATTTAATTTTTCATTTAAAGTTAACTCCTCGTCCATAAAATATATTCCTCCATATATTAAAACCCAAAATCATTAGCAAAGGCTATATCTATATCAAATTCATACTTATTTAATATGTTATTTTCATCATTAGCATCTACAATAACTAAATAATATTTTTCACTAGTTAAATAATTTCTGCTTTTAAATGTAAATTTCTCATGAAAAATTCTCTTTTGTGCAGATGTTTCTTTACTATTTGCCATCATTGGAACATCAAAAGATATCTTTTCACCACTTTCTGTAACAAAATATGCAATAACATTTCTTGCTTTAATTATATCCGTTACCTTTTCTGTTTGAATAAAATCTAAATATGTAATTAAATTAGTTATTTTTCTAGTAATTGATGTAAGTTCAACATTTACTAAAGATACATTTTGTTTATCTCTTGAAGTTTTTACTAAAACAACAGGTATTAGCATTTCTTGAATCGATGAACCACCATGTACATAATTTTGGCCTCCAGAAGCTGATTTAAATACATCAGCACCTACAGGTGTTGTAACAAATAAAGCATTTTTATCTCCTAAATATTTTAATGAAAAATTTAAAGTTCCATTAATATCTAGTTTATCATTAGACAATATATATCTTTTATCTGTCTTAATATAATCATTTTTATTTATATTAACTTTATCACTTTCTAAAAGTTTATCTCTTTTATATATAAATCCATGATCTGATGTTATTATATATTTATTAGCAGAAATATCATAAGATAATTTTCTTATAAATTTTTGAATTTCATTTATTGCTTCACTGCAAGCATTAAATACTTCATTTTCAGTAACTAATTCTTCTCCTCTTCCATCAATTTGATTGTGGTAAATATAAATAATGTTTTTTCCTTTAAATTTTTCCCTTATAACATCTCTTTTACTTTTAGCTATTTCATCAAACCTAAAACAAGCACTAGAAGGTACATAACTATTTAGTATTTTCTCTCTTGATATTAAATCACCACTTTGTTTGCCATCTACTAAAACATTAAGCTTATTATTGTAATGAATTTCTTTGTGAGGAAGAAGTACTGCCATTCCAAGTTGAGTATAAGAAGGTAAAACAGAAAGAACACTTTCTATATTAGCTTCACATTTTTCATCAAACTCTAAATTTTTAACAAGTTCTTTAGCACATTCATATCTTAATGCATCTGAAATTATAACAATTATTCTTTCATCAGCATTTACATAAGGCTTAACATAAGTTTTATAAAAATCTTTTGCCATAGGATTATTTCCATTATCATAACCTTCTGATAATAAATATTCATTCCATTTAGGAACTATTTTAGATAAATAATCATTACTATAAATATTTTCAATAAGAATTCTTAAATTTTCATATTTATCTGTATAATTAAGTTCATCAAAAGTTTTATAAAACCATCTATAATAAGAATCTATTTTATAATTATTATTGTTATATAATTTAATCATTTCCTTTAATGAAGTTCCAAGCTCTAATTCACTTGTTTTCTTTATTAAATTATAAGCTGCATTTAACATTTTATATTCATTATAAAAGTATTTATAAAAATGCTTTGAATTATTCATACGATACTCACATATTTCTGATATATTCATATCATTTATTTTTTCATCATATAAATCATTTTCTAGCTTGTCTTTAATCCAATTAATTATTAATTCATCAAATAAAGAAAATGAATCACATTTTATTAAAAAGTTTAAAGATATATTTTTTACTTTTTTAGAGATAATTAATCTATTACTAATATTATCAGCAATTTCATCATATTTTTCAGAATAAAGTATATTATCCATAATGTGTCTTATAAAAACAACTGCATCATTTACCTTTGGTAAAATATATTTTTCAAGGTCACTGCACATTCCATCTTTAACTTGAAATGCAAAATATGTAATTATTAAATGAGTAACAAAATCATAAACAAAAGGCTTTTCAGAAGAATATCCAAAATATCTTTTACATAATAACCAGAATGTATCAAGTATATTCATTTTACTAAATTCAAATAAATACTTAGAATCTGAATAATCATCATAAATAATTATTTTAGTTAATACTTCTTCAAAATTAGCTGTTTTAATATTTACTAATGCACTTAAAATACCTATATCTATATTTTCTTTATTATAATTATCTAAACTTAAAGATTTAAACCTGCTTATTCTTTCTTTTGACTTCCAAAAATTATTATACTTTTCTAAATGTGTTTTATATTTAGATGGTATATTTAATTCCTGACATAATTGAGATAACTTATCTGTATAAAACTCTAGGGAATAATAATGCATATCTGCTAAATGATTATTTTTATCTTCTCCCTTTTTAAATGGAGCATATATTAAATACTTGCTGTCATTATCTAATTCTTCTAATAAATACTTAGTATAAAAAAAATTTCTTCCATTAAGTTTATGAATTTTAGCATTTTTAAGTTCTAATGTATCAATATCTTCTTCATACTCTTTTTTTTCATCATACCAAAATATTAGTCTTATATTATCTTTTTCAAATTCTGTATTAAGTTTTTGTTCTATGTCTTGTATTTCTTTATTTATCATAACTACTCCCTATATTAAATAATAATTTTATTGTATTCCTATAACTATTTGTATTTTATCCTTACTTATCCCTGTTAAATCTGAAATTTGATCAATAGTATATCCTTTGCTTTTTGCATTATTAATTATATTTATTTCTTCTTTTGTAAGTCCACTATTATATTTTTCATAATATATCTCTTGTATTTTTCGTTTAATCACAGGCTCACCTATTATATTAATTAATTTTTGAATATTATTTTTCTCCTGCTCATCTAAATTATTCTTTTGAATTTGTTCAATTACCTTATTTATTTTCTTTGTAGAAAAATTACCTAATAATGACTGCATTCCAAAAGTTTCTTTAAATAAAGATAATAAATTTTTTGCAAATGTATCTTTAAGTGAACTATTGTACTCTTCTATTTGTTTATTTTCAAATTTAATTATATCTTGTCTTGGGACATCTCCTGCTAATATTGGTGAATTAGTTGTTATTATTAATTGAACATTAACTTCTTTAAATATTTCCTTTATATATTCAAAAAATGAAGATAAAAATATCCTTTTCCATTCTGGATGCAAATAAATATCTGGCTCATCTAAAAAAATTAATACAGTATCTAATTTTTTATTAACATCTTCATACGAATTTTCTTTAGCATAAGTTGTAGTCATGTCTTGAAGTGCTTTATATATTTTAGAAAACATAGACAATATTTCTTCTTCTCCTGATGATAAAGAAACCATCTTATTTTTTATATCATAAAATTTATAAGTAAAAAAACTAATAGAATTTTCAAATGCATCACAAATATAATTTATAAACCTATTAAGAAACTCTAAATTACTAATATCAACTATAAACTTAATAGAATTATTTTCATTTTTAAACTCATAGCTATTTTTTTGTTCATCTAAGAAATCTATTAATTCAATTGTTTTCTGAATACAATTTATACTAATATTTTCTATGCTAGGAGCATAAATTTCATTTTTATGTTTTTTCAAAAAAGTATTGTATATATTTAATAATTCCTTTAATAAAGTTATATTATTTTCTGACAGTTTATCTTGTACTTGTCTCATCCAATTAAATAATGTTTTTTTTAATTCCAATTTACAATCTGTATTATGCTGTCCTTCATATACAAGATACTCTATGCCATTATATAAAGTTGAAATCATTGCTACTAGGAAAACTTTATATTTATCATTAATTTTCTTACATTTTTCTATAAAGTCCAAATAAATTTTTTTATTATCATTTTCATTTCCTAAATATGCAATAATTTTTCGAACATTAGAAGTATTTTTAAAATTTTGATTTGAAGTAATAGCTATTTTCTTTATTGAATCAATTTTGAATAAATCAATAATTAATTTATTTTTACTTATAAAATTACATATGTTATAGTATAAATAATTTTCATAATAGTTAACCACTTTACTTTCACTCATATAAAAATTTTTATCTTTAAAATTATTTTCTAACATATTACTAGGAAACGTTAATAAATGTTTAATGCCAATATTATATGGGAAATATACTTCTTTGCTCATATTACTATTTCTCGAAGTTAAATATGATGACATAGAAAATTGATTTGAAAAGTATATAGAACTATAACCACTATCATCATCAATATATTTTTCATATATTTCAGGATTTAAAAGTAAATAGTCTTCTAATTCATAAGATTCAAGCTTCACATCTTTACAGTCAATATCATTAAAATTTTGCACTACTAATTCTTCATTTAATTTAAATTTTTTATCATAAAAAACAACATATTTATCATTTATATTTATAATCTTAATCATGTTGCTTTCTAAATAATCTATACTATCTATTATCTTATTTAAATATGTAGTTTTTCCAGAACCATTTTTTCCTATAAATAAATTAAAATTATTTATATTTTCACCATAAAAGTGCTTAATATAATTTACTTTTTTGCTTATATTAATTGTATTTGTACAATATTTAAAATTTAATTCATTATCCAAACTTATTTCATATTTACCATCTTCATCACATATATAAAGATAACATAATTTGATATTATTTTTCATAGTTACTATCCTTTTCTTTTATTTCATCCACTATGTCGCTAATCAATTTACTTAATACATCTTGATTGTTACTTTTAATATTTAAATATTTTCCTAAATATAAATCTTCTATTGTATATTCATTAAATAATAAATTTGATTTATTATTTATATTATCAAATAAATTTTTAATTTCACATTGCCAGATATTATTGTAATAATAAAAATCTTTAATAATATCTTTTATTTTATTCTTATGTTCTTCATATACTTCTTCTAACTTAAAAATCTCTTTACTATTTTTTGCTCTTTCCTTTTTTGCACAATCTATATTATTAATAGTTGTATCTATTTTTAAATTAAAATTAATATTTTCACCTAACAAATATGTAAAATCATAATTATTATCAAATTCTGTTCTAAATTTATATTGAAGATCTTTATCATCAAACTCTTCTTCATAAGGATATAATAATTCCTTATCACTAGCGTTTTTAAAATTTCTATTACAAATTTGACAACTAGGTACAAAATTATATAATGACAATGCTAAAAAAGGATATTTTGATTGTGGATAAAAATGATCTAAATCTGCAGTAGATTTATTATTTCTTTTTTCTTTATATTTAGTAATATACTGCCTATTACAATATGGGCAAACTCTTATATCCATCTCAAATAATAATTCATTTCTGTTCCATTCTTTAATGCCATTTTGAAAATTCTCATAATTAAAAACTTCTCTTAATATTTCATTTATTTCTATATAATTATTATATTTTTTGTTAAGACTATTATCTTTAGATATTATTTGTATTTTTTGTTCTTTATTAATCTTACCTAATTCTTCATTTTCAATTAATTTAGAAAGTTTATTTATATCATTTTTATACTTTTTTTTATTTAACTTTTTAGATAAATTACTTATTATGTTTTCTTTATTACTTTTACTTTTTAAGAACTCAATTATCACCCTGTTATCTTTATATAATTTTTCAAATCGATTAATATATTCTTTCCAATTTTCCTTTTTACCTAAAGCTATATCATTAACTATATTACATTTAATTAATTCTTCTAGTATAGCATTTTCTATACTTTCATTGTTGTTAATTCCAGTAAATAAATATATTAAATCTGTATTACTCATAATTTTATTTATATTACAATTAAGAATATCTTTAATATAATTTCTATGCTTATTTATTATTTCATCCCATCTTTCAATTGAATTTGTATCTATTTTAATAATTAAAATCATCCCCAATATATTTCTATATTTTTGCCAATAAATTAATTGTAACTGCTTTTTGTCCTTCTTTTGTAATCTCTATTTCCTGAAATTTTGCATAATTAACTTTTACTCCATCATCTAAATCAATATTTATTCTTTCATTAGCTTTATATGCCATAGCTTCATCATATATTCTTGTTTCCTTAAGCTGCTTTATATATTTATTTTTCTCTTTAGTGGCTTTAGCTTTTTCTCTTGCATTATCACTATTTTCTATTATATGTTCTGCTCTTAAAATAGAATTTTCAATAGCGCCTTGAATTTTATGCAAATATTCTGTACGAACTTTTCCTACAGTATCTTCATTATATCTATGCATATAAATAAGTGCTTTAAATCCATTTTCTTTTCCACTATCAAAAAGCCAATATATAGGACGTTTTTGATATATTTTTACATGATCTTTATAAAAATCTTTTAAGAAATAATTTCTTATTACCTCTCTTGAAGAATTACCTTTAGTTTTTAAACTTTCAGCAATAAACTTAAGATTTTCTTCTAAGGTGCCTTCTCCATATACAGTTTTAACAAATTCAACAAATCTAGAAACTATATCATTTTCTAAATATTCTTCTTCTGTAATTGGAATAATGTTATCTTTTTCAGGTAAAAATGTAGCATCAACCCATGTATCACTTACTATATTGCCATCTTCGTCTTTCTTTATACTTCTTACTTTTTTATTTTCTAAATCCCATTTATCATTAAAATCTCCACCAGCATATATAAGTCCTTCAGCATCTATAGAATATCTTCCAAGCATACATCCTACTGCATAAGAAATAAAACTTTTAATATCCCTTTCTCTATCAGCTTTTCTAATAGTAACGTCTTTATCTTCTTCTTCAGGAGTTAATTCATCTTGAAGTCCATAAATATCTATAAATATTCTATTTAATTCTTCTTCATTTTCTTTTAACTTATAAAAATTCATTTCAGCATTTTCTTTCCAGGAGTTAAAAGCATCTTCAATTTTATAATTGCATTTATTTATAGATATATCTACATCATCTTCATTTGTTTTATATGTAATTAATGGATGCTTGGCGAAATCCCAACTTGTTTCAAATGAATCCCAATCACTTTTAGATAATTGTATATTTTCTTTTACTATATTCAAAACTTCAATATCAACATCCTCAAATAAATTAACAGGTAAATTTCCAATATCTCCAATTTGAACATTCATTGTTGGATTTAGTATTCTTATATATTCTTGACAACACTTTGAATTTAGAAAACCCATAATATAATTTAAATATTCAGAATTATCATTAAAACAAATTGCTGCTGCATCATCAAACAATTCACCACCTTGACTTAACCTAGCTGAAAATAAAGAACTTGTTATTTTAGTCCATGTAATGGCTTTTTTAAAATTATATTTTAAGTTTTGAGGACGTGATAATAACTTTCCTGTTAAATCTCTATAATTCTTAATTTCAAAACCATCATGTTGCCAATTAATAACATGCGCCTTATTTCCATACCATCTTCTAAAATCTCCTCCTTTATTAATAGGAAACCATTTAATATTATTTGTTTTAGATTCTTTGTTAGAATGACACATATATGAAATAGAACTACTAGAAACCTCAAACCATAATCTTAAAAATTTATTGTTATTTCCTGTAACTAACCCCTTTTTAGTTTCACACGTTTTCCCTAATTTATGGGAAAGTGTAAAATTATTTATATATTTATCGCTAATCCAATAAGCAATTGGACTTCCCGGTATTTTGTTAAAATTTTCTTTATTTGAAACAAAAATATTTTTTTTATTCAAAAACTCTTTTTCTTTTAATGATTGGCTACTATAATCAACTAATCTAGAATATGTACTTAAATAATTATATATATTCATTTCACTTAATATAAAACTAGTTGTTTGAACTACTTCTCCACCAATTTCTTCAAATGCTCTAGCTCCTAAATGAGCCATATTTATAATTCTTTTTTTTAATATTTTTTTTCTTAAGTTTTCAAAACTACTTAAAAACATCCATGAATGCTGTGTTATCATTCCTAAATAACCATCTTTACTTAAAAAATCAATACATTTTTCTATAAATATAGCAAACAAATCGCTTTTGCTATCTAGATAATTTTTTTTCACATAATCTGATAATTTTTTATCCATATTGCTTGCACCCATATAAGGTGGATTAGTTACAACAATTTCATGCTTTTCAGACATTATAAATGCTTGTTGAAGAAGTTTATCTAAGAGTGGATATATTTCATTTAATAAACCTTTTTGTATAAGATTTAAGTCATTATTTCTTAAAAATTCATCATCTTCTATCCAAAGAGAGTATAATTTCAAACTTACTTCGGAATACTGTCTGTCATCCCTATTATAATAGTTATCAATATTTATAATTGATCCATATTCTTTTGCATCATAAAATACCTCTTGAACATATTTTATACATTCCAAATCTTCTTTAGAAAAGATTTCTTTAAAATTAATATTTAGCTGTTCTATTAAGTCGTATGGAAGTTCATTGCTTTCTTCTATTTCATATAAAAATGGATTAGGATAAATAGTTTTTTCTTTACCTTCTTCTTCTATTTTCTTTCCATTAAAAAAACGTCTATTATAACTTCTTCCTTTCATCATTATTGAAAAATAAGTTAATTGATATGCTCTTTTATCAATATCAAGACCTCTTATATTATTATTAACTATATAAAAAACTGCATCTTTTTCACTATATCCTTCACTTGTATAAATGTCTATTAAAACATCAAACATATAAACTAATATGTGTCCACTTCCCATACATGGATCTATACAAGTAATATCTTGAGGAGTTAAATCCTTATATGATTTTCTTATTTCAGTCAATTTAATACTAACTTCTTTTTCTTGTTCTGCTTCTTCTAAGTAATATTTCCATCCGAATTTTTCTGCTATTTCTTTTTCTTTTATTGTTGAATCAATTGCTCTTAAATGCTCTATCCACAACCTCCCAAGTGAATTTTCAACCATATATTTTACTATCCAGTCTGGTGTAAATAATTGTGTCGCAGCCGGAATACGTTCTTTTGATATTTTTACCTTATTTTTAAGTTTTTTAAAAGTATCATCTTTTACTTCAGTATTATAATATTGATAAAGCCATCCTATTATTTCAACTTGTCCTTGTACTTCACCATTTTCATTTTTAGTTGTAATATCAAAGTCTTCTTCAGGCACTCCATCTACAAGCATTCTTATTACATCATCTTTATTAATATAAGATATATTTAAAAGCATTTCTGTATAATCTTTTGTCTGTTCAAATAGTTCAGGTAAAATTTCGCCAAGTTTATTACATTGTTTAATAAATAAAAATCTAAATAATTCATCTAATTTATTTTCAGCTTTTGCATTTAAAATAAATGTTACCTCTTCTTCTGTAAAATCTAAGTCAATATCAGGTGCTTCGTTTAATATGTCTGGTTCAATTTTTCCTTCTATATCGGAAGATAAAACCCTTACTCTAGTTGGTAGATAATTATTTACCTCCATAAATCTAATAGCAATTATTCTATTAAACCAAGTATATGCTACTTCTTCTAGTACATTTTCATAACCTTTATTTTTAATTTCCTTAACTAAACTTTGCCTACAAAAAATTTCAGCACCATATATTGTATTTTCAGTTCCTGCTGTAGTTTTATAAACTTCGTAGCCTTCTCCTTTTTGAATTGGAGGTGTGCATTCATTTTTTGTAATACCAAGCATCTCCATTTTGTTCTCAACTGTACTTATTAACTTTCTTCTTGCTTTAGTTGCAAAGTTTTTGATAGCCCCTTTGTTCATTATTTATCCCCCTATTAACTTAGCTTTACTATAGTATTTTCATCATTTAATTCTTTTAATAACTTTTCTTTAACCTGTAATAAGAAGTCATCTATATCCTTTTCTGAACTAAATGTATATGTTCTTGCTTCAGTTATTTTAGCCATAGTTATATTTTTAACTGTTTTTTTAGGCTTAACTAATTTTTCTATTTCTTTAGAGGCATTATTATTATCTTTTAACTTCTTTTTTTCCTCTTCTTTTATTTTTTTCATTTCAAGAGTATCTTCATAATTTTGAATTTCATCTAAACATTTTTGCTTTAATGTATCACTTTCTAATTTTATATTTTTTACCTGAGCAATTTCATTAGATTCCTCTAATTTCTTTTCTATTTCTTTAAAAGCTTTTTCAAATTTTTCTATAAATTTAGCTTCAAGATTTTTTTCTTTTAATGTATTAAATACCACTTCCTTATCATGTTCTAAAACAGGTCTTAATGCTTTGGCTTCATTTTCTAATAACTGATAATACTTTTCTTGAAATTCATTATTTAATTTTGGCAATTTAGGAATGTCATTATATGGCTTATTTTCTTTAACTATCATGTTCATAGTATTAAAAACTTTTAACAATTCAGCATCTGAAACAAAATTTTTACTATTTTCAAACATATTTATGTATTTACATGTTGTTTCATATATTCCTCTTTGTTCCCCTTTAAAAAACTCACTAATAGGAGCTATTTCGTCAGACATATCAAGAAGGTCATCTGCTTCATCATAAACTGTCTTAAAAAATTCCTTAGGTTCAGTTATTTTAATAATTTGCTCTAAATCTTTAATAGCTTTTTTAATAGTAAACTCTTCTGGAAGTTTTGGGTTTACTCTATATTCAACTAATATGCTTTTCATGTTTTCTATTTTGTTATTAGCACAATTTTTAAAATTTTTCATTAAAACATCATCATCATTAGAGCTTATAGTCATGCCAAAATACTCATTTATAACTTCTTTTACTGATGAAATTTGAGCCTTTGTAGCTTTTTCTCTAATATCTATAATTAATTTCTCTATAAATTCTTTTTTAGTAAGATATCTTATAATTTCTTCACTATCATTTTCTATTAAAGTAATATTTCTACTATTAATATTTAAAGATATTTTTCCTTCTTTAAATAAAGTTGCTATAAGCCATTGAACATCTTCATTAATAAATCCATAAGGTGCTTTTGAAAAATCATCAATTATTGATTTTAAAGAAATTTTTATATGTTTTTGTTTATATAATCTTAATCTACTTAACACTTCATCTAAAGCTAATTGATTAGGAAGCTTTTTGTCTATATTGTTCCATGAAATTTGTCCTTTATCGTCTTTAAATATAGTAGCTATATCAGAAAGTGTAGGTTCTGTTTCCATATAAGACAACTTGCTATAATTCATTGCCACTAATTTTTCCATAGCTTCATCTACCCTTGTTACAGGGTCTTTTGCTGAAATATTAGCATTGTCTCCATTAACATATATTATTGCATTTTTAAGTGCATCTTCTATAAATATTTTTATTCTATCTTGCTTTTCTATTCTTTCATCTTCTTTAGCTCTTAATATACTTTCAAAATTTCTTGCTATATTTCCAGAATTACTTTTTAAAAACTTTGTAATCTTTAAACTTTCTGTAATTTCTTCTAGAAATGTTCCGTCATTTGGAAGCTTCATAATAACACTATTTTCCTGAGTTGATAACATTTTTAGTGCTGCATCTGGTAAGTCTTCATTATATGGTGTAATTATATGTAACCCTATATTATTTGATTGATTAGACTTATAAAAACTATCATCAATCTTTTGATTAAAACTAAATAAATATCTAGAACTATAACTATATTTTCTTTTTGTTAATATTTCTCCAAAAATAATATTTTGAGTTTCAGATATAACTTCAGCTGGTTCTACTATCTGATTATTAATGGCATTATTAATTTCTTGTTCTTCATTAGTTAAGAACACATAAATATCACCATTTTTTTGTATTAATTCTTCTTTTCTTAAATTATGTAATGACTCTTCTACTTTTTTTCTAAGTGTTAATCTATCATCATTAATATTAGAAACCATTAGTGTAGTTAAATTATCTATATTTCCTTTAATTTCCTTAACATACTTAATCATAAATAATACTTTTAATATTTCTACATCAAACTTTTCTAAATTTTTATTTTCTTCTGCTTGAGATATTACTATTCTATGAGTATGGTCAATAAACTTGTCTAAAACCTTATAAAATATATTAAAAGGTGTTAATACTCCTTCTTCACAATCTTTATATTCTTGTGCTGCTTCCTGAAATAGTGCAAGCATAGAACGTTCACCTTCTGCTAAATGCTTTCCACTAGCTCCATGAGTTCTTATAGCAGTTAATACCTGACCTAATAAATTAAACTGATAAGGAATAAAAGGATAGTTTTCTTGGAATTCTTCACTATTTTCATATAATTTTTTATATGGAGTATCATTTGTAAAAATAATTAAATTTTTTAAAATTGATTCATATTTTTCATATAAAAGTCTTAATGTTTGTGCAGCATAATCCTTTTTCTTTAATATACGTTTTCTAATTACTTCATCTACATTAGCTGAAGATAATGAAAGTCTTGTATCAAAACGCCCTTGAATTTTAGAAAAATCATTACCTTTAGTTTTAGTAATAGAATCAATGTCTTGCTGACTTGTAACTATTATCCATACTTTTCCCTTACATGCAGTACCTAAATCTTCTGTAATTGTCTGAAGATTTAACATTAATTTAGTATCTTCTGCAATATACTGTCCTATTTCATCAACAAGAAAAACTATATGATGATTAGGTCCTTTACTATCACAATAATTCTTTACCAATTCTACAAAGGTTTCTATTGATATATCATAATTATTTTTTATATTTTTACACCAATCTCTAGCAACTTCTTCTGACATTATGTCACATTGAACTAATGCTTTTACTATTTTATCCTGCATCATAGAAAAAGACTGTCTTTTCTTAACCCATTCACTACCTGTTATTTCTTTGAACTTTTCCTTAAACTTTTCATATACACCTTCCTCATCAAGCTGTCTTTCAAAATCAGCTATATAAGGTCTTATGCCACAATATCCTTGCATTTCATTAAAAACCTTAAGGAAAACTTCAATAATAGCATCCTTTCCTGTTCCAACTTTGGAAGAACCTTTAGAATCTATATTAAAAAGCATAACATCAGTAGAACAATTGCTAGCATTACTCATTTCTGCAAGTACCATAGGGTCATTTATTTTTTTGCCATCAATAAAATAATCTATAGCTTTTTTTCCTTCAACTACATCATTTTTTAATAAATATGAAAGTATTTTTAAAAAATGTGATTTACCAGAACCAAAGAATCCACTAATCCATACTCCCATTTTATCTGTATAGCCATTTATACCCTTTTGATAATTATTAAAAAAATCTCTAAAATGTTTTTTAAGTTCTTTTGTTACTACATATTCTTTTAATTCTTGATATTCATTTTCTTCATCAGCTTGTCCAACTTTAATAACTCCCTTTATATCTCTATCTATATCAGCTTCAAACATTTCCTTAATAAACATTAATAACTCCCCCTTGCCAAAAACTATTCTTAATCAAATTTAAATGCTCTATAATAATTGTTGTCTTTTACTGTTCCAAATATTTGAAGGTCTAATCCACTATATTTACCTGGGAAAAATAATATTACAGGCATTTTATCAAAAACTTGATGCATATTATTCAATATGTTATGTGCTCTTATTATTGGATAGCTTTTACCTATTCCAGTAAGAAAAATAGCACAATCTTCATTAGGTATATTTTCTAAAATTTTAGTTAAGACAAGATTTAATTCATTAGTTTCATCAAGGCCTAATGATTCAGACACTGCTTCTGCCATTTCAATAAAACCTTCCTCTTCTTCTTTTTCAAAACAAATATCTAGATAATCTTCTTCCTTTAAAATTTCTATCATTATTTTATACAAATCAAACTCTACTATTTTTATACCTTTATTACTACTGTTTATTGTTTTTTTTAGATATTCTATATGATTTCTTACTATAAGTTCATCAATAGGCATATAATCAACTATGTAATAACCAACTTCATTTCCAAGACCTTTGTTTTCTTTAAATTCTTTGTTAGTTATTATCTTTTCTATTTTATTTAGTTTATCATCTATATTTGACATTTCATGCTTCTCCTTTCACAGCTTTTAAATAAACCTGTAAACCTTTAGCCTTTAAGATTTCTTCTATTTTATAATTTATTAATGGTTTTAAAACTTCTCTATTATTTTCACTTAATAAACCTGCTTCTTTAAGAAGTTTAACATAACAACTCTTTAACTTTTTAATGCCACTATCAGACCATTTCCTTACAATTTCGCTTTGTTCATACTTATAATCAAAAAATAAATTTAAATCTTTATCTTCTAAAAACTTTTCACCTAAAATTATTTTTTGTCTATAAACTTCATAAACAAATTCAAAAAACAATAGATCTGTTTTCATAATTGAAATTAAAACAAGAATTTTAGCTGAAGAATTATCTATTTCATAAAATCTTGATATTATCTCATTAGGAAGAGCACTTATCCTTTTTAAAATACACCTACATGTTCTTTTTCTTCTATCTATATTTTTTAATTGATATATGTTTTCATCTACAACTTTTTTTAATATTTCTTCATTAGATAAACCGGAATTTATAAGTCCTATTGTTTCTTTTGTTTCATTAAACCAAAATAAAGTTGATACCATTCCTGCACTATATTGCATAAAAATAACACCTACCATCCATATTATTATTTTATCTTTTGTATAAATAAACTTCTATTTATCCTATTATTTTTATTAAAATTATAACAAATTATTAACATATTGCCAACTTTTACTTTGCTTAAATTGAGTAAAAGTTGCCAATTATTTTTTTGTTTTATCCATATATATGTCATCTTTTGAGCTTAGGATGTATATGATTGTAATACTAAAAAATAGTATTATACCTTCTTTATATACAAAAAATAAAGGGTTTATCACATTAGCAGTTTTTAACCCACTAATCAAATAACCCCTTGTAATGATAAAATCACATATCTTTATATTTATTAATTTGCATATAATGAATATCTATTTTTGTTTATAACAACTTCTGCTGTATTTAATTGTCTTTCATTAAAGCTTTCTACTCCAATGGCATCTAGAATATCTAATTTCATATTATTGCAAAAGTCTATTATGCTTTTAATTGTAAATTCTTTTTTATCACTTACAACCTTTACAGCTCCTGTTTTATTTGTCACCTTATTTACCCAACATAAAAAATTAATTTCTTCATTAACATTCATTTTCTAATCTCCCCTTCATTTTAACCCTTATTATTTTTAACCTTTACTCATAACTTCTAACTTTTTCAACCCAATGTTAATCACAAGTTACATATAAGGTTAATTTTTCTATAAATAGTAATTGATGATTACTATTATACACAATTTTCTATATATCGTCAAATAAAAACTTAATTTTTTATTTTCTATTAACTTTTCATATAAATTTCTTCATTCTATGACAAATTTATATAGACTAAAAATTTATTATTTAAAGATAAATTGTACAATAAACATATAACAAATAGTTCCCCCAGCAATGGATAAAAGCATTTGGCGTTTCCATAAGTGCAAAACAATTACTAAGAAAATGGATATAACTTCTGGTATACCATGGCTTCCTGTTAAAAAGCTTACATTTTTTAAACAATAAACTACAAGTAAGCCAAATACAGCTGATGGAAGAACTTTTCCAAGATATTTAATGTATTTTGGTGTTGGTTTACCTGCTGGGAAAAGAATAAATGGTAAAAATCGTGTTAAAACTGTTCCTAATATAACCATACCAATTGTAATAATTTGTTCATATAATGTCATTATTTATCATCTCCTTTATCAAGTACTTTTTTAAGTAAAGATAATACTATTAAAATTGAAATCATTGCTGGAATAATAAATTTATCTGCACCAAATATAATTAAACAAATTATTGATAAAAAAAGTCCTAATAATGAACTTGTATGGTTCTTTTCTTTTAACCATTGTTCCATAAAAATTACAACAAACATAGCTGTCATAACAAAATCTAATCCCTTTGTGTTAAAGTGAATAAATGAGCCAAAAATTCCTCCTAAAGTAGCACCTAAAAACCAATATATATGGTTAAGTAATGTAACAAAGAACATAAACCAACCAGAATCAACATCCTTTGGAATATTTGCAGTATAATTAATAGAGAAACTTTCATCACACATTCCAAAAATCAAATAAATTTTTTTAAGTCCTGTATTACGATATTTATCTAACATTGAAATCCCATAAAATAAGTGCCTTGCATTAATCATTAAAGTCATAAGTAAAGCTTGAATTGGATTAAATGCTCCAAGTAACATATTCACTGTTATAAATTCTATAGAGCCAGCAAAAATTGTTAAACTCATTAACATTGGATACCAAAAACTAAAACCAGAAACATTCATATAAATTCCATATGTTAAGCCTAAAAACCAAAATCCAGCAAAGATAGGTATTGTATAGGGAAAAGCACACCTAAAAGCTTTCCATATTTTTTTATCCTTAGTTTTCATCATATTTCCCTCCATAGTAATATTTTCTAGAATCTTATTAATGATATCATTGCAGTTGTATATATTCAAAAAGATAACATACTAAAAGCTTAACAAAAATTCTCAATATAAATGTGATATAATAAAAAATAAGTTTATAATTGAAAATGAAAGGAAATATAAAATGAATATTACAGTATATCTTGGAGCAAATGAAGGAAATGATCCTTCTTTAAAAGAGACAGTTAAAGAACTTGGAAAATGGATTGGTGAAAGTAAAAACACTCTTGTTTATGGTGGTTCAAAAACTGGACTAATGGGAGAAATAGCAGAAAGTGTTCTTAGTTCTGGTGGCAAAGTAATAGGAGTTGAGCCTGAATTTTTTGTAGATAAAGACCTTCAACTTAAGTCTTTAACAGAACTTATTATTACAAAAGACATAGGAGAACGAAAAAGAAAAATGATTGAACTTGGAGATGCATTTATTGCTTTTCCTGGTGGAACTGGCACCTTAGAAGAGATATCAGAAGTAATGTCTATGATATCACTAAAAAAATTTTATGCACCATGTATCTTATACAATTTAAATGGTTACTACAATGGCCTAAAATTATTATTAGAACACATGATTGAAATGGGGTTATCCTCAAAAGAAAGACAAAAAGGAATTTATTTTCTTGAAAACCTTCAAGAAATAAAAGAAATGTTATGTAAATAACTTAGTTTTCTACATAATAGAACTCCAATGTGAAAAGTAAGACTTAATAATGAAGAAATGTAGAAAGAAGAGGTTATTAAACCTCTTCAAAATACTATACTTAGCTAACTTTATTTTTAAGTCTTAATTTATCTGCAATAATTGCTATAAATTCTGAGTTTGTTGGTTTTCCTTTTTCTGTGTTTATAGTATATCCAAATAGTTTGTTTATTGCTTCAACTTGTCCTCTGCCCCATGCAACTTCTATTGCATGTCTTATTGCTCTTTCTACTCTTGAAGCTGTTGTATTGTATTTTTTAGCTATTGAAGGATATAACTCCTTTGTTACTGCTGATAAAAGCTCCATATCATTAACAACCATAGTTATTGCTTCTCTTAAGTACATATATCCTTTAATGTGAGCTGGAACTCCTATTTCGTGTATAATGTTTGTTATTTCTGTTTCTAAATCTTGAGGCTCACTCTTTTCTGGTGCTACTTGTTGAGATATTGTTTCTCTTGAAACCATTGTATTTTGTTGAGCAAGTCTATTTACTGATTGTTCAGAGCTTTCAGTACTATTGAACATATCTCTTATTCTCTTTATAAATACATCCATATCAAAAGGTTTTACAACATAATAGTCTGCTCCTAATTTTATAGCTTTTTGAGTAATTTTATCTTGTCCTACTGCTGAAAGAATAATTACTCTTGGCATTTTGTTTAAATTCATATTATTTAACTTTTCAAGAACTCCAAGACCATCTAAATGTGGCATTATTATATCTAGTATTACTAAATCTGGTTCCTTTTCTTGAATAAGGTCTAAAGCTTCTATTCCATCTTTTGCAATTCCTGTTACAACTATATCTCTTTGGTTTAATAAGTAGTCATTTAAAATGCTACAAAACTCTTTGTTATCATCTGCAATTAGTACAGATATTTTTGAATTTTCCATATACCTATCCCCTTTTCCTCTTATTTTCCACATATAAAGTGTATTCTAGTGGTGCTATTGTAATTGTTTGCTTTTATTATACACTATTTCCAAAAAAAATTCGACAAAATTTAAATAAATTTTTTAGCCTATTTGTAATTTAAAATAGAGTATAATATGGTCAATTTTTTTAGAAATATGAAATTAATTTCCTTCTTTTAATTCTTATTCCATTTATTGTAAATTATACTATAATTTTTTATATTCGTAAAGAGTTTTTTAGAAAAAAATATATCTTTAATATTTAAAATATTATTTTTATACAAAATCTAATTAATAATTTATATAATCTTTATATTTCTATGTAATAGCAAAAGTTTTAATTATTATTTTACTTTTTCTATAAGCAAACACAAAACAATAATTAAAACCCTCTAAACTAAATGAAATAAAATTCTTAAACTCCTTTCCTTTATTAAATTTTATATGGAATAAAATATATTAGGTTCATTATATTATTTCTTTAAGTTACTTCTCCATAAAATAAGGAACCTAATATTTAAGTATTTTTATAAAAGAGAATATTAAATTTCTCTATTCTAATATTCCAGCATCTTTTAACATCCAATCTATATAAACCCCATAGCCTACATCTGGTTTATTTATAAGAACATGAGTAACAGCTCCTACTATTTTATTATTTTGTATTATAGGACTTCCACTCATTCCTTGCACTATTCCACCAGTTTTTTCAAGTAGTTCTTGGTCTGTAACTTTTATTATCATACTTTTTGGTGTTGGCTCTTCTTGTTCAAAAAGTTTTACTATTTCAATTTCATATTCTTTAGGGCCATTTTCATCTATGGTAGTTATTATGCTTGCTTTACCTAATTGAATTTCATCTCTAAAACCAACTTTCATTGGAGAATTTTTATTATATTCATTTAAATTTTCTTTATTACAACCAAATATTCCACACTTAGTATTTTTTTCTATTGTTCCTATTGGATGATTTTCATCCATAAAAATTCCTCTAAGCTCACCTGGATTTCCTTTTTCACCTTTTTTTACACTAAGAATTGAAGATTCTAAAATATCTCCCTCTTCTATTGAAAAAAGCTTATTTGTATCTCCATCTGTTACAGGGTGACCTAATGCACCAAACTTTTTACTTTCTTCTTGGAAAAATGTAAGAGTTCCCACACCTGCTGTTGAATCTCTTATCCATATTCCTAATTTATATTCACCATTTTCTTCTTTTTTAGGAGTAACTTCCCTAGTTACTGTTTTATTATCCCTTGTTATTTCTAAAATTATTTTTTCATTTTTACATTCTTTTACCCTTGAAATAAATTCTGTGCAGCTTTTTACACTTTTATTATTAACCTTTGTTATTAAATCCCCTATTTCTATTCCATTTTCCTTTGCAGGACTTTCTTTTTCTTCCCCATTAGATTTAATTTTAGAATATCCTACAACTAAAACTCCATTACTTGAAAGCCTAACTCCTACACTATCTCCTCCTGGAGTTACATATATATCATTATTTTTTGTTTTATTAAGTGAAATTATATTAGATTTTTCACTTAACACACTTAAATTTTCTTTTTTACAAAGAGAAGTTTTACTAGCCATACATTCTTTAGACATAATAATCTTATCTTTAGAAACATTTTCTACATTCTTTAAAGTAAAAAGAGCACCTAGCATTAAAGTAAGAATCAACATTGGAGCAGTAAATACAGTAATTTTTTTTATTATATTTTTTCTCATTTTATCTCCTCCTTTTGTTTCTAACTTTAAATTTCCCACTAATATATTTTTATATGCTATTGTTTCTTTTCTATAAAAGACAAAAATTAAAAAAATAAAATCACATATGGTATGTGATTTTATTTTTTCCTTTTATTCAATTACTTATGTATTTTTATAAGCTTTTATTTCACTTTTTTTCTTTTCTGAAAGCTTTAGCATTTCTTTAACATTTTCATAAGTTGCTTTAGTTACTTCATTTCCTCCAAGCATAGTTGCTACTTGGTTAATTTTTTCATCTTTATTTAAAATTTTTATACTTGTATAGGTTTTGTTATCCTTTATACTTTTTGAAACAAAATAATGATAGTCTGATAAAATTGCTATTTGTGGAAGGTGAGTAATACATAAAACTTGATGGTTTAATGATACTTGATACATTTTTTCACCTATTCTTTGAGCAACTGCACCACTTACACCAGTATCTATTTCATCAAAGATTAATGTAGATATTCCATCTTTATCTGCAAAAACACATTTAAAGGCAAGCATTATTCTTGAAAGTTCACCACCAGATAAAACTTTTTCAAGTGGTTTTACAGGTTCTCCAGTATTTGTAGATATTAAAAAGCAAACCTCATCAAAGCCTCTTTCATTATAATTTTCACATAACTTAACCTGTATTTCCATAGTAGATTTTTCAAGTCCTACATAGGATAATTCCTTTAATAAGCTTGATTTTAATTTTTCACTAAATTCTTTTCTTATTTCATGAAGAGTATTTCCAATTTTTTTCATTTCACTTAATACTTTATTTTCTTCTTCTTCTAATTCTTTAAGTATTTCACTTGCATTAACAAGTTCATTATAATTTTCTTTAAGTTTATTTAAATACTCTATAACTTCTTCTATAGTATTTCCATATTTCTTTTTATAACCATTTATCTCATAAATTCTTCCATTTATTTTTTCAAGCTTATTTTCATCGTAAACTGTATCCTCTTGAATATCTCTAAGTTCCCTTGAAACTTCTTCTATATTATAATAAGCTTCTTCTATAATAGCCTTTTTTTCTCCAATTATTTGAGAATTTTTTTCTACAGAAGAAAGTTCAGAAATAACTTTAGATAAGGATTCTACAACTGAATTTCCATCTTCTCTATAATTAAGAAGTTCACAACTTACCTTTAAAGAATTATTTATTTTTTCTGCATTAGAAAGATAATTAAATTCTTCTTTAAGTTCTTCTTCCTCTCCTACTCTTAAATTTCCCTTTGTTATATCATCAATTTGAAATTTTGTATAATCAATAAGCTTTTCTCTATCTTCATTACCATTTATTTTTAAAATTTTACTTTTTATTTCACTAAGTCTTTCTTTTAATTCACTAAATTTTTTTAAAGGCTCTTTAATTTTATCTCCTATAAAGTTATCAAGATATATAATATGACTTCCTCTATCTAAAAGAGTTTGATTTTGATGCTGTCCATGTATATCTAAAATCTTTTCTCTTATTTTTTTTAATTGGGCTATAATAAGACTTCTTCCATTAACTTTAATAATACTTTTACCACTTAATGTATACTCTCTACTTATTATTATAATATCCTCATATTCAATATCTAATTCATCTAATTCCCCTTTAACAAGTTCATTATCTATTGAAAATACTGCTTCAACAAAGGTTTTTTCCTCTCCTGTTCTTATTAAAGACTTTGAAAATTTTCCTCCTAGGACATAATCAATTGCATCTATAAGAATAGATTTTCCTGCTCCTGTTTCACCAGATAAGATATTAAAACCCTCAGCAAATTCCACTTTTATCTCTTCAATTAAAGCAAAATTTTTAATATTTAATTGAATTAACATTTTTTCACCTCAAATTTTCTAGGAAATAAATTTTTTTATTATACTAACTAATTCTTCTGCAGAATCAGTACTTCTCATTAATACAAAAATTGTATTTTCCCCAGCAATAGTTCCTGCAATATCAGAAAAACCTGACCCATCAATAGCTTCTGCAACTGGCGCTGCACCTGCTGATACTGTTTTTACAACTACAAATTTATCTACCCTCTCTACAGATAAAGTAAGATTTGAAAGAATTGTTGTAAGTTTATCTGATATATTTAAAGATTTTATATTAGGAGCTTTATATATATACTTTCCATCTTCTCCTTGCATCTTTACAAGCTTTAAATTTTTAATATCCCTTGATACTGTGGCTTGAGTAACATCAAATCCATTTTCCTTTAAGGCTTCTGCAAGCTCCTCTTGAGTTTCAATATTCTTTTCTTCAATTATTTCTAAAATTTTAATATGTCTTTTTGATTTCAATATAAATCACCATCTTTATTCTCTAGAATTATTAAGGATTTTTGTTCTTAATACCTTAAAGTAATCATAATCATCAAATAAAAGCACTTGAACATGTTTTTCTGCTCTAGATACTTTTATATTTTCTCTTTGATTAATTTTTGTGGCTTTTTGCCCATCTATAGTTAAATATATTTCTTCTTCCCCATTTTCAGGAATTATCTCAACTGTGCTATCTCCACTTATTATCATAGGTTGCATACTTTTTGTATGAGGACATATAGGAGTTAAAGCTATTAAATCTAAATTAGGATATAAAAATGGTCCTCCTGCTGAAAAGGAATAAGCAGTAGAGCCTGTAGGTGTTGAAATTATAAGCCCATCACCTTTAAAAGTTGAATAAGCCTTTCCATCTATAAATATTTCAAACTTAACCATTCTAGATAATGTTCCCCTTGCAACTACCACATCATTTAATGCTATAACAGGCTCTTTATTTTCTTGTATACAATTTAAAAGCATTCTTTTTTCTAGTGAATATTCCTGATTTTTAAGCTTATTTAAAGCCTTATCAATTTCTGAAATGTCTATACTAGATAAAAAACCTAAATTTCCAATGTTTATACCAAAAATAGGAACTTCATAAGCTTTTTTACTAATTTCTCTTGCTACATTTAAAAGAGTGCCATCTCCACCTAATACTACAATTAAGTCTAATGGTTTATGTAAAATTAAATTCTTAGTTTCATATGAATTAAAAACTATTATTTCTTCTAAATCAAACTTTTCATTAAATTTATCTTTTACCATTTGTACTATTTTATTTTCATTGTCCTTAGAAGGATTTATAGCTATACCTATCCTCTTCATATTGTCCCCCACTTAAAGTCTAAATTTCTGTATGAGAAGCTTCTACTGTTTTGTCTATATCTTCCATACTAAATGTACTTTCTTTATTTAAATCTTTTGTAAAATATACTAAATATTCAATATTTCCTTCTGGTCCTTTAATTGGTGAATAACTTATTCCTAAAACATTAAGATTTTTACTTAAAAGAAATTCAACAATATTTTTTACAACATCTTTATGAACATTTATATCACGTACAACACCTTTTTTGCCTACATTTTCTCTTCCTGCTTCAAATTGTGGCTTTATAAGGGCAACTACCTCTCCTGTTGGCTTTAAAAGGTTTATTACAGCTGGCATAATAGTTCTTAAAGATATAAAAGAAACATCTATTGATGCAAAATCTAAAAGCTCTTTAATATCTTCTGGTGTTACATATCTTATATTAGTTCTTTCCATACAAACAACTCTTTCATCACATCTAAGCTTCCAAGCAAATTGTCCATATCCTACATCAACTGAAAATACCTTTTTTGCTCCATTTTGAAGCATACAATCTGTAAAGCCACCTGTAGATGCTCCAATATCCATACATACTTTATTTTCTAAATTTATTGGATATACTTTCATTGCCTTTTCAAGTTTAAGTCCTCCACGGCTTACATATTTAAGTTTTTCTCCTCTATATTCAATTTGCGAATCAACAGAAACCTTTTCTCCTGCCTTATCAACTCTTTGGCCATTTACAAAAACTTCTCCTGCCATTATACAAGTTTTAGCTCTTTCCCTTGAAGTTATTATTCCTTTATTTACTAATAACACATCTAGTCTTTCTTTTTTCTCTGACATTATTTCTCCTTTTCATAAGATAAATTTAAAGCTGTTTTTACAATTCCATCACTATCTAAAAAGTTTTCTTTATAAATAATATCAACTGATGCCTGCTCAATAAATTTATCTTCATAGGCTAATATTTTTATAGTTTTTTTATAGTTATAATTATTTAATGAGTTTAAAATACTACTTCCTAAACCACCTTGTTTCATATTATCTTCAACAGTTATAATATTAAAATTATTTTCTGCAAGATATTTTATCTTCTCTTCATCAATAGGTTTAATAAATGTAGCATTTATTATAGTTGGATTTATATTTTTTTCTTTTAATTTATATAAAGCTTCCATAGCAAACTCTACTGTTTTTCCACATGCTATTATAGCTAAATTTTCTCCTTTATTTAAAACTTCCCACTTTCCATAATTTATTTCCTTTAAAATAGGAAGATTATTTAATTTATCTCCACCCTTTGGATAACGTATTGCAACTGGTGTTTTTTTATTTAAAGCCCATCTTAATAAGATTTCAACTTCTTTTAAAGACTTTGGAGCAACAATTGTCATATTAGGCATGGTAGATAAATAGGAAATATCTAATATTCCTTGGTGAGTTTCTCCATCTTCACCTACAACTCCAGCTCTATCTATAGCAAAAACTACAGGTAAGTTTTGTATACATACATCATGAATAATTTCATCATAAGCTCTTTGAAGGAATGTAGAATATACAGCAAATACTGGTTTTAAACCACTTGAAGCCATTCCTGCTGAAAGGGTTACTGCATGTTCTTCTGCTATTCCTACATCAAAAAATCTTTCAGGAAAGTTTTTTGAAAATTCTATAAGTCCTGTTCCATCTGGCATAGCTGCTGTTATTGCAACTACATCTTTATCTTCCTTTGCAATTTTATTTAAAGCTTTTCCAAAGGCACTTGAATAAGTTTCACAACAAGTTTTGCAAACTTCACCATTTTCTAAATTAAATGGTGAAATTCCATGAAACTTTGAAGGACTTTTTTCTGCAAATTCATAACCTTTACCCTTTTTAGTAATGGTATGAACAATTACTGGTCCATTAATATTTTTAGCCATACTAAAAACTTCATTCATTAATTTTATATTATGACCATCAATAGGCCCTATATATTTAATTCCCATATCTTCAAATAACATAGAATCAACAACAAGGCTTTTTAATCCATTTTTTAATTTTAACATATTGCTTAAGACAACCTTGCCACCTTTAGATTTACTTAATTCTGTGTTTATATTTGATTTTATTTTATTATATTTAGGTTTCATTCTAAGTTTATTTAAATAAATAGATAAGCCCCCTACATTTTTTGCAATAGACATTTGATTATCATTTAATACTATAATCATTTTTGTCTTTCTAAAACCTATGTCATTTAAGGCTTCAAAGGCTAAACCTCCAGTTAAAGCTCCATCTCCTATTACAGCTATTACATTATGTTTTTCCTTTTTAATATCTCTAGCCCTTGCCATTCCAAGGGCTGCTGAAATAGAGGTACTACTATGACCTGTTTGAAAACAGTCATATACACTTTCGCTTCTTTTAGGGAATCCACTTAAGCCATCTTTTTTTCTTAGATTTTTAAAACCATCTTTTCTTCCAGTAAGAATTTTATGTATGTAGCTTTGATGCCCTACATCCCATATAAGTTTATCCCTTCCAATATCAAAAGTTTTAAAAAGGCTTAAGGTAAGTTCTACAACCCCTAAATTAGATGATAAATGTCCTCCTGTTTTTGACACACTTTCTATAAGAAACTTACGCATTTCTTCTCCAAGGTTTAAAAGTTCATTATCATTTAGCTTTTTTATATCTTCTGGGAAATTCATACTATCTAGATAATTACTCATATAATCATTTCCTCTTTTTAGTATTCTCTTTCTAATAAACTTAAAGTTAATTCTTTTAAATAAGAAGTATCTTTAGTAATTGAATTTAGTAAAGATATGCTTTCATAACTTAGGTCTTTACATAGTTTTTCGCACTTTTCTAAGCCATACATTGTTATGAAATTACATTTATTTAATTCTTCATCTGCATGAGCCTTTTTTCCTAATTTTTCTGTTGAGCCAGTTACATCTAAAATATCATCCTTTATTTGAAAGGCTAACCCTAGCTTTCTTCCAAACAAATCAAAAGCTTCTATATCTTTTTTTGGTGCTTCTGCTAAGATTGCTCCAGATACAATAGCAGCTCTTATAAGTTCTCCCGTTTTTTTAGCATGCATATACTTTAGTTCATCTTCAGAGATTTGACTTTTTCCTTCGTTTATAATATCAACAACTTGCCCTCCTATCATACCTTCAGAACCTGCTGCTTCTGCTATTTCTTTTGAAGCCCTTAAAGCGTTTTCTCCATTTTTTAGTGAATAATTCATCATTATTATCATAGCTTCATTTAAAAGGGCATCTCCTGCTAATGTAGCTATTCCATCACCAAAGACCTTATGATTTGTAGGCTTTCCACGTCTTAAGTCATCATTATCCATAGCTGGAAGGTCATCATGGATTAAAGAATAAGTATGAATCATTTCTATAGAAGCTGCCATTTCTATAATTTCTTTATATGAATCTTTATATATATTATATACAAGAAGCATAAGTATTGGTCTTATTCTCTTGCCTCCCATATTTAAGCTGTAACTTTCTGCTTCATAAATAAGCTTATTATAAGATTCTCTTCCTTTAAAATAATTTTTTAAATAAGTTTCAATATCTTTTTTACAATCATCTATTCTCATCTTTATATTTAAACTCCACTTCTTTTTCATCTTTTATAACAGAAACTTTTCCCTCTAAGGTATTTAAAACTTTATATAGTTTATTAACAAGTTTAGTTCCTTCTTCATATGCCTTCATAGACTCATCTAAAGTTAAATTATTTTCTTCTAAAGATAATAAAACATTTTGAAGCTTTAACATCATATCTTCATAACTTTCTTTCTTTGCCATAAACTCCTCCTAAATTAGTAAGTTTTATTTTTCTAGGATAAAATGTCCACTAACCTTACCATCTTTTAATGTTATTTTTATATCTTTATCATTTTTAAGTTGCTCTATAGATTTTATAATTTCTCTATCTTCTTCTATTATAGCATATCCTTTATTAAGTAAGCTAATAGGATTACTAGCCATTAAAAGATTGTTTATTCCCTTTAGCTTTTCTTTTTCTATGTGAATTTTAGATAATAAAATACTTTCTAATCTGTTTTTTAAATTATCCACTTCAATATAAGAATTTACTATCTTTTCTTTAGGAGACTGTAATTTTAATATTTTTTCTAAAGACTTTACCTTCTCTTTTTCTTTTAATAAAAGACTTGTAATTTCTTTATTTAAAAATTCTTCTGCTCCTTTTATATTTAAATATAAATCTTCTTCTAAGGGTACTGCAATTTCAGCTCCTTGAGAAGGTGTTGCTGCTCTTAAATCTGATACAAAATCAGAAATAGTAAAATCTGTTTCATGTCCAACAGCTGATATTATTGGTATTTTACATTTAAATATTTCCTTTGCTAAATCCTCTTCATTAAAATTCCAAAGCTCCTCTATAGAGCCTCCCCCTCTTCCTAGGATTATAACATCTACATCTTTTTTTTCATCAAAATATCTTATTCCATCTATAATGGTTTTATAAGCATTTTCTCCTTGAACTTGAGCTGGATATAAAACTAAATCTACTAAAGAATTTCTTCTTCTTGATACATTTATTATATCTCTTATTGCAGCTCCTGTTTTTGAAGTTATTATTCCTATACGTTTTGGAAATAAGGGAATAGGCTTTTTATTTTCCTCATTAAAGTATCCTTCTTTTTTAAGTTTTTCTTTAAGCTTTTCAACTCTTACAAAAAGGTCTCCTTCCCCTTCTTCTTCTACTTCTTTTATATAAAGCTGTAAATTTCCACTGGGAGGGTAAATAGAAACTCTACCTTTAACTCTTATGCTCATTCCTTCTTCTAATCTAAAATTTAATTTTAAAGCATCATCTTTAAAGATAATGGCATTTATTTTGCTTCCCTCATCCTTTAAAGAAAAATATATATGACCACTAGAATGATACTTTAAATTAGAAATCTCTCCTTTTACAGAGAGATTCATTAGTATAAAGTCATTATCAATAATTTTCTTTAAATAATTAGAAACCTCACTTACAGATAATGTTTTAATTTTCATGTTTCTTATAAGCCTCACAAGCATTTTTTACAAGAAGTGTTGTGGTTAATGCACCAACTCCTCCTGGCACTGGAGTTAAATAAGATGCCTTTTCTATAACCTTATGAAAATCTACATCTCCAGTTATTTTTCCTTCAAATCTTGAAGTTCCTACATCTATAACTATAGCCCCTTCTTTTACATAAGTCTCATCTATAAACTTTGGCTTTCCAATGGCTAAAACTAAAATATCAGCTTCACTTGTTACTTCTTTTAAATCCTTAGTTCTTGAATGACATATTGTAACAGTTGCATTTTCATTTAATAAAAGTTGTGCTACAGGCTTTCCTACAATATTACTTCTTCCAAGAACTACAACCCTTTTTCCTTCAAGATTTATATTTAAGCTTTTTAAAAGAGTTACTACTGAATTTGGAGTACATGGTAAAAATTCCGGTTCTCCCATATATAATTTACCTTGACTTTCAAAGGTTAAACAGTCTATATCCTTACTTGGAGATATTTTTTTAATAACATTTTTTTCATTTAGTCCCTTTGGAAGAGGTAATTGAAGAATTATTCCATCTACTTCATTATCATTATTTAAATTATCTATTGTATTTATAAGCTCTTCTTCAGTTATATTTTTATCTAAAACAACTTTTTTAAAATCTACTCCAAGGGAAGTTGAAACTTTTTCTTGGTTATTCATATAGTAAATAGAACCTCCATCATCTCCAACTAAAATGGAAGCAATTTTAGGCATTCTTTTTCCTTCTTGTTTTTTTCCTTCAGTAAAACTTTTTATTTCTTCTTTAACTTTAAGTGCTACTTCTTTTCCGTTTATTATTTCTCCCATTTTATTTTCCTCCTAAGCTGTCTTTAAAACCTTATCTAAAACCCCATTTATAAATGAAACTGACTTTTGGTCTGAATATAATTTTCCAAGTTCTATAGCTTCATTTAATGCTACCTTTTTAGGTACATTTTCATCAAAGGCTATTTCATATACTCCTAATCTTAAAATAGTAAGATTAACTTTAGATATTCTATCTAATTTCCAATTTTGAAGATTTTTTTCTATTATTTTATCTATTTCTTCTTTATTAGCTTCTACTCCATTTAAAAGATTTTTTATGTAATCTAAATCTAATTCTTTTATATTATCTTCATAATTATCAACAAAGACTTCCATTGCCTCTTCAACACTATCTTTGCTTAAAGTTATACTAAATAATAATTCCATTGCTTTTTCTCTTGATTTTTTTCTACTCATAAAAACTCCTTTTTTAATTCTTATCTCTTATTTTTATTATAGACATATTTTTTTATAATAAACAACTTTTATTATTTTATCACAAGGAAGAACCTACTTCCATATATTTTTATGAATATTTATTCATAAATGTAGTATAAATTTTAAAAAAATAATAGGCTCTCCCTATACAAAGAGAGAACCTAAAAAAAAATTAGTTTTCTGAAATTTCTTCTTCTTCTTTCTTTGGCATATATATATTTTGTACATATATGTCTACTGCTTCAACAGAAAGTCCAGTCATAGCTTCAACAGTTCTTTTTATGTTTTCTTGAACCTTTGCTATAACTTCTGGTATTTTTATTCCATACTCAACAGATACTGCCATTTCAATTATGGCACTGTTTTCGTTTAATGTTACTTTAACAGTTTTTCCTAAGTTTTTTTTACCTTTAAATATGCTTGAAACTCCATGCTGAAATCCTACAACACCATCAATTTCTTCAGCAGCAATTCCAGCAATTACACTTACTACTTCGTCAGAAATCTTTACTATTCCAACAGTTTGATCCTTATTTAAATCTTCCATATTTTATGACCTCCTAAGTTTTCTATCTTCTAGAAAACTATTAATCTTAGGCTAATTATATCAAATTAAAATTTATATTACAATGGATTTTAATTTTTAACTTCTATAATAACTTCTTTAATGCTTGAAGCATTTTGTACTATTTCTTGAATTTCTGCAGCTTCTGTTTCACTAAGTACATTTTCTGATTTTACAATAACACTTGCTTTATTTCCATCCTCTGAAATTTGGCATAAAGAATCTTCATAACCTTTATTTTTTATTCCCTGTTCTATAATATTTTGCTTTTCTTGTTTTAAAACTAAGGTTTGAATTTCACTTGTAAGGGTAGTTTTATCCTGTTGTGAAATTCCTTCTGCATCTCTTTCACTTTTTAATGTAGCTACAGTAGCTGCTTGAGTTTGCTCTCTTTCACATCTTGCATCATAAAAAAAGTCAGAGGTATTTGCAGTTTCAGTTTCATTTTTTTTATCATTTGCTTCTTCATTAAGTTTTGATGTAGTTTCTTCTACTGGAAATACAGAAGCTAAATCTGTAGGGTCATTTAAGCCCTCACTATTTAATTTAGCAGCAAGTACTGCAGTACATACAATTAATCCAAGTAGGGTAAAAATAATACCAAATTGTTTTCTTGTCATGGTTTTTTCCTCCATTATTTTTTAATAAATTATATGACCCTATTTCATAGGATATACATTAACTTTCTCTGCACTTAACCCATAAAGACTTGATACAGCTTTTTGAATGTCGTATTTTATTTTACTATCAGAGGCACCTTCTGCTAAAATCATTATTCCCTCAATTTTAGGCTTATATGTTTCAACTATAAATGGTTCATTATCACCTCCTTCATTAGTCATTACAACTGTTGTGCCATCATTTGTTTGATTACTTACTCTAGTTCCTCCTTCAGTATCCTTTTCCTCTGTTGACACTATTTGTTTTGAACTATCATAGGCTAAAACTTTACTTTCTCCACTTTTAAAATTTATCATAACCTGAACTTTTCCTACTCCTGACATGCTTTCTAAAATACTTTTAAGTTCTTTTTTTTGTGTTTCTTCATATTCCTCTTTAGTATTTATAGTTTCTACTTCCTCTGATAATGTACTTTTTACCTTTTCTTTTTCTTTAAACATATCTGGGTAAAATACATTTAAAGCAATAAGTACAAAAGCAATTACTAAAGCTATAGTTAATACATTAGTTATTTTTTTATCATCTAAAAGCTTTTTTAGTTCATTAATAAGCTTTTTTTTATCCATTTTTCTCCTCCCTACATGTAATAAATTTCTATTATATCTTCAGATACTTGAAGCTCTTTTGAAAGATAAGTTTTAATTTCTTTTAAATCTTCATCATAACTTTCCTTATAATTATCTTCTAGATTAACTTTTTTAATTTTTTTTATTCCCTTTTTAGAAACTCCTATAGAAATATTTTCAAAAGTAAATTTTGTATTATTATAAGTACATTCTATTTTGCATTTAAAATCATATTTACTAAAGGCTTCTTTTAAAATAGCTTCTACATTTTTATTAAGATTTTCTTTAAAGCTTTTATTTATATAACTTTCCTCTTCTTTGTTGTCCTCTTTTGAAAGGGTACTTACAGAAAGCTCCTTTTCATAAGAGTTAATAGCTTCATCTAAAAATACTTCACCTTTTGTAAAAAATGTTATTATAGGATTTAAAATAACAGCTATAAGCATAAGTCCTAAAACAAATTTAATATACTTTTTCATTTTATTATTAGGACATATAAGCTCTATTGCTGATATAAAAATTAAGGTTGTTACTAAATTAATTATAAAGGTTTTTATTGCCTCCATTTTCTTATCCTCCCACTATAAATTTTCCAGCAGAAGCTATTATGGCAAATAATACAAAAAACATTAAACTTACACTTAAAATACAAGATAAAAGAAGAACCATAGCATTTCCTGCCCCTTCAATTGAAGAGGTTATTCTTTTATCACTTATTGGCTCTGTTAAAGCTGCTGACATTTTATATATAAATGAAATTAGTACAATTTTTATTATTGGATAAAGTATAATAAGAACTAATATTAAAAGTCCCATACTGCTTATGGCATTTTTTATAATAAGAGAATACCCAACTACAGAACTTATAGCATCAGAAAAAGCCTTTCCTACAATAGGAATAAAATTATCTATTGCAAATTTTGTGGTTTTTAAAGTTACTGCATCTATAGTACTTGAAGTAATTCCTCTTATAGTTAATGTGGCAATAAATATAGTAATTATTATGCCTTGAAGCCAAAGGGTAATTTGTTTTATGGTTTTACATAAATTATTTATTTTATGCTCTTCTGATAAATTATTTGCAAACTCTAATACAAAGGAAATTAATATAAGGGGAATTATAATATTTACATATATTTTAGGAATTATTAAAACTGCCACAAGAATTATAGGGTCTAAAGTAGCCACCTCCATAACTCCTCCACTTAAAGCAATTATAGAAACAAGAATTGGCAAAATTCCATTCATAAAAGCTGAGATTTCATAAATAGCCTCTTTTGCTATAGAAATAGATACTAAAAAACTTTTTGAAAGAATTAAAATCAAAACTAAATAACAAGCATAAAATGCAATATTTGATATGCTATCTGAAGATAAAGCATCTTGAATATTTTTTAAAAGAGAACATAATATTGCAATTACAATAATTGAAAGAGATAATTTTAAAACTGTTTTTACCTCTTTAAAAATAAGAGATACTACTGATTTTAAAATAAGAGAAAAAGAAATGTTTCCTTCTCCATTTTTTATATAACTTTTTATATATTCTACTGGATTTAAATCATTAATAAGCTCTATATCAGTCTTCATATTATCTATGTAAGTATATAAGCTGTTTAAATTGCTATTTATACTTTCATCTTGACTGTATTCTTCTATTATTTTGTCTTCTGTTAATACTTCATCTGCCCTGCAATTTAATGCACTAAAAAAAAATATAAAAATTAATAAAATCCAAATCTTTTTCATAAATTTCCTCTATAATATTTCAAGTATAGAATTTAATACTGCCATAAGAATTGGTATTGCTAAAATAAGTATAAATAGTTTTCCTGAAAGCTCTACTTTAGAAGCAAGGCTACTAGCCCCTGAATCTTTACATATTTCACTACAAAAAGAGGAAATATAAGCAATGCCTATTATTTTTAATATAACACCTAAATATAATCCATCAATTTCAGCTTTTTCTGCTATATTTTTTAAAAAGGTTATTATTTCATTTATTTGCCCTATTGAATAAATAAATACCATAACTCCTGAAACAAGAAGAATTAAAACAGCTAAATCACTTCTTTTATCTTTAAATAAAAGATAAAGAAAAAGTGAAATAAGTATAAAACTAATTATCTTTAATATATCCATTTTTCTTCACCTAAAACATAAACATTGTTTTTACAGTAGAAAAAAGCTGACTTATTAATGAAATAACCATAATTAAAATAATAACAATTCCTGCTATATTAGTTATTGCTGCTATTTCACTTTTTCCACTGCTTGTTAAAACCTTATCTAAAATAACAAGTATTATTCCAGCTCCTCCAATTTTAAAAAGTATAGTTATATCAAGCATTTAATTCCTCCTAAATAATAAAGATTAATAACATTGCTCCAATACTTAACCCTAAACATCTATACATTTTAGTATTTACTTTTGATAATTCTAATGCCTCTTTTAAATTTATTTTTAAATTTTCTAAAGCTAAATTAAATACCTTTTCTTGACCATAACTATAACTGCCTCCAAGGGATTTAAAAAAGTCCTCTAAAATATGTTTATCTTCTTTATAAAAATAAAATTCCTCTTCTCTTTCTAAATAAGCTTTTTTAAAACTAGTATATAACCCTTCACTAGATAAATTTTTAACTCCTTTTAACACTACTTCTTTAAAAGGGGAGTTTATTTTTTCTCCTACATTTAAAAAAGCTTCTGGAAGGGGTGTTGTATTAAATATTATTTCATTTTGAAGAAAAATTATTCCTTTATTTACTTCTTTTAATTGTAAATATCTTTTTTTAAAACTTTCTCCATAAAAATATCCAATAAAATATGAAAATAAAAATAAGATAATACCTAAAGTAATTTTAAAAATTTTTCTTCACCCTCCTTTTCCATTTTATAAATACCTTTTATTTCTCCCTGTTTATTTTTATTAGAAAGTACAATAACTAAATCTAATATTTTATTATCTAAAATATCTTTAAATACCTTCCTATAAAACAAATCCCAAATATCAAAGCCATGAAGAGTTGAAATTACAGAAACTCCAGAATTAAAAGCCATTACTAAAGAATTTATATCTTCCTTTGAACCAATTTCATCACATATAATAACCTCTGGTGCAAGGCTTCTTATTGCCATTATTATTCCCCTACTTTTAAGACAATTATCTAATACATCACTTCTTATTCCAACATCCATTTGAGGAATACCTTTATAGCATCCTGCAATTTCACTTCTTTCATCTATAATAGCTACTCTTTTTCCCATATTTGAAATATTTCTTGAAATATCCCTTAAAAGAGTTGTTTTTCCACACTTTGGAGGAGATATTATTAATGTATTATTTACTTTATTATCTTTAAGTATAAACTTCATAATATTTTTAGATGCACCTATTATCTCTTTAGATATTCTTATATTAAGAGAAGAAATATTTCTTATAGTTTTTATTTTATTATTTTCCATTACACATTCCCCAGCAAGCCCTACTCTATGACCACCCTTAATAGTTATAAAACCTTCCCTTATTTCTTCTTCATAGGCATATAAAGAGAAATTTGAAATTCTTTGAATAATATATTTAAAATCTTCTTCATCTATAATATAAGAAGTTAAAATTTCTTTATTATTTAACATTAATATTAAAGGTTTTTTTATCCCTACCCTTATTTCCTCTATTTTCTTCTCTTTAATATAAATATTTATAATATTTCTTATCTTTTCAGGAAATATATTAAAAAAATCTTCCTTCAAAAAAAATCCCTTCCTCTTTATTTCTTTACTTAATTACTATTTTTAAAACCTAACAATTATTACATTAACTTTAAAAAAATATGTTAAGGAAATAAAAAAAGCCATACTCTTTCAAATATGGCTTTAATTTATGCTTATTTTTTTATTCAACAAAAATATATTCACAATCTTGTTTTGAAGTTCCCATAGCTTTACTTATAGAGCCATCTTCAGAACAAATATATACACATTCAATATTATTTTCTGAATTATTAACTCCAATAACTAAAACATTTCCACTTTCATCTACACTTAACCCTTTTTCCTTTTTTATAACTGAAGGAAAATCATAAATAAGTCTATGATATTCACCCTCCTTTGTTACTTCATATAAAGAAAGACTATCTCCTTTAAAACTTCCTAAGACATAATAACGCTCATTAGTTTTTACCACATCATAAATTGTATCTAAACTGTCTGAAAGGGTTATTTCTAAGTTATTTGTAGTATCAAGAAGCTTTAAGTCCTTTGAATTATCTAACTTTTCTTCTAAAAAAACAACTCCATCATCAGTGCTTTTTAAAAATTGTATAATTCCTTCTGTAAGGGCATTTATTTCTTCATCTTTTTCTTCTTTTACATTATATTTAAATAATCCATTAGTTATATTATTATCACTATCTTTTCCAACTCCATAATAAATAAGTTCATCTTCACTAAGCCAATCTATACAAGTCCCATTTATAGTTGCAGAATTTTTAAGCTTAATATCTTTTCCATCCTTTAAAGATATTAAATGAGGGCTATAACTCATTATATCCTCTGTACCTTCTATAGGTTTGTTTTTAAAAAATAATAAATAATTTCCTTTAGGAGATAATTTAAATCCTTCTTCACTTCCATCTAAAGAATTTAATTCTATTTCTTTTCCAGAAAAAAAAGCTTTAAACTTTCCATCTTCTTTAAATATATAATTGTTATTTATATAATCATAAAAAACTATTACTTTATTTTCCTTAACTTTTTCATATGTTCCTTCATTTAAATTAAGATTTTTATATGTATTATCTATATTTTCAACTACAGCACCTTTATTTAATTTTATTCCTTCTACATTTTCTTTTATATTTACTTCTTTATCACTACATGAAATAAGAGAAAATGAACATACTAAAAAAGATACCATAACTAAATTCCTTATTCTATTAAATTTCATTTATTCTCCCTCATAAATACCAAATTCTTAGAGAAAATTTACTCTCGTTATAATCATACTCTTTAATTTTTTTAAATACAATAGCTGTAATAAAGATGTAATCTATTTAAATTAATGTTATACTAAAGATATTACATTGAAAGGATGATTATATTATGGCATTAGACGGAATTTTTTTACATAATCTAATAGAGGATTTAAATCCTATACTTATAGATTCAAAAATTGACAAAATTAATCAACCTGAAAAGGATGAAATAATTTTGACCTTTAGAAAAAATAGAACAAATTATAAGCTTTTAATATCAGCTTCTTCTAAATTTCCAAGATTACATTTTACAGAAATACAAAAGGAAAATCCACTAAAGGCTCCTATGTTTTTAATGGTTTTAAGAAAGTATTTATTAAATGGGAAAATTAAAGAAGTTACTCAAAAAGATGGAGATAGAATTGTAATTTTTACTATAGAAGCTAAAGACGAAATGGGCTTTGATAGTGAATATTCATTAATTGTAGAAATAATGGGAAGGCACTCTAATATATCTTTAGTAAGAAATAGAGATAATATTATTATGGAGTCTATAAAACATATAACTCCTAATATAAATAGCTATAGAGTTTTATATCCTGGAGCTAGTTATGTTTTCCCTCCAAGTTCAAAAAAGCTTAACCCATTAACTGTTTCTAAGAAAGAATTTATTAATTTTACAAAAGAAAATAATTTTTCTTTTGATAAAGATTTCTTTTTTAATACTTTTACAGGAGTTTCTAAAGCTTTTTCAAAGGTGTTATATGAAAATTCTTTAAAAAATAATATAAAAGAAGAGGAAGAAATATTTAATTATTTTATAAATTCTATAAATGCCTCCCCTTATTATGGAATTTATAAAAATGATGATGGTTTATATAAGGATTTTTATTCTCATAAGCTTAGTGATAATAAAGAAAATATTATAGAATTTTCTTCTCCTTCAAAAATGCTTGATGATTTTTTTAAAGAAAAAGATAAGCAAGATAGAATTTCAAATAGAACAGCTAACCTTCAAAAGCTTATTCATACAAATATTGAAAGATGTAATAAAAAGGCTAAAATATTAAATGAAAATATTAAAGAAGGTAAGAAAAAAGAAAGTTATAAAATAAAGGGAGATTTACTTACTTCTTATATTTATACTTTGAAAAAGGGAGATAAAAAAACAAAGGTTTTAAATTTTTATAATACTAATGAAGAGGAATATATAGAAATTTCTTTAGACGAAAATAAAACTCCATCTGAAAATGTACAAATGTATTATAAAAAATATAATAAACTAAAAAAATCTGAAGAATGGGCCTTTGAACAGCTTGAAAAAAACAATGAAGAACTTGAATATTTAAATTCAGTTTTAACAAATATAATAAATGTAGATTCTTATGAAGAAATTGAGGATATAAAAAGAGAACTTATAGAAACTGGCTATATACGCTTTAAAAAAGAAAAGGGAGGTAAAAAACAAAAAGAAGGAAAGCCTCTTCATTTTGTAACCTCTAAAGGCTATGATATTTATGTTGGGAAAAACAATCTTCAAAATGATTATCTTTCATTAAAGTTTGCAAATAAATTTGACTTATGGCTTCATACAAAAAATATTCCAGGCTCTCATGTAATAATAAAAGCCACTGAAGTTGATGATGAAACCTTAGAACAAGCTGCTATTATAGCTGCCTTTTATAGTAAGGGGAAAAATGGTTCTAAAATTCCTGTAGATTATACCCTAGTTAAAAACTTAAAAAAGCCTAATGGAGCAAAACCTGGAATGGTAATTTATCACACAAACAACACAATTTATGTTGACCCAAAAGACTTTAATACATTAGATATTAAAAAGATATAAATAACTTCCTGTTTAATACAAAATATAAAAATTTTTAGGTAATTATGTTATTCAGCTGCTCCATTAGGCAGGCTCTAAGTGGCTACTTCATAAAATAATGAACCTAAGATTTTAATTAGCATATTTAATATTAAAAAATGAAGTTGTTGCATAAATAAATAACAACACTATATAGTATTGTTATTTATTTATGCAACAACCTCTATTTTTTTGTGCCTCTTTTTAAGAGTTTCTAATCATTTCTTGAATTACTGTATCCCCTTGTCCTTTTATAAGAGGGTTGTCAAAGTATTGATACATATAGCATTTTAGTTTTCCATTATAAAGCTTTCTATTTTTTGAAGCTTTTCTTCCAAAAGGTGTTTCAAAGTTTTCATAGGAAGTTACTATGTTAAACTCCCAATTTTTATATTTTTCTTTATATTCACCAAATATTTTATAAAGTTTTTCAACTTCTTTTTTATCACTAAGTCTTTCTCCATAAGGAGGGTTTGTTATTATAAAACCATATTCTTTTGAGGTTGAAAAGTCTTTAAAGTCTCTTTTTTGAAATTCTATATAATCTTGTACCCCTGCTTTATAGGCATTATCTAAAGCTGTTCTTAAAACCCAAGTATCAATATCATATCCTATAAGTTTTATATCTTTATGCTTTATTGCTCTTTTAGCCCCTTCTCTTACTTGCTTAAATATATAATCTGGAATAGTTGGCCAAGCTTCGCAAGCAAAGGTTTTATTAATACCAGGTGCTATATTTAACATTATCATAGCAGCTTCTATAAGTATTGTTCCTGAACCACAAAAAGGGTCTATAAGCTCATAGTTTTCTTGCCATCTTGATAAAAGAACCATACTAGCTGCTAAGGTTTCTTTTAGTGGTGCTGCTCCTGAGTTTTCTCTATATCCTCTCTTATGAAGACCACTTCCAGAGGTATCTATAGTTAATGTAACTTTATCTTTTAAAATAGCTACTTCTATTCTATAAACAGGTCCATTTTCTTTAAAAGTTTTTATTCCATAAGCTTCACTCATACTTGTTACTATTGCTTTCTTTACAATAGATTGACAGTCTGGAACACTATGAAGAGTTGATTTTACTGACTTTCCAACTACATGCATAACTCCATTAATTGGAATTATTTTACTCCAATCTACCTTTTTTGTTCCTTGGAAAAGTTCTTCAAAGGTTCTTGCTTCAAATTCTGCCATTTTTATTAATATTCTATCTGCTGTTCTTAAATGTATATTAGCTATTGCAATATCCATTTCATCACCAGTAAAAGAAACCTTACTAGTTTCAGTTTTAACATCTTCATAGCCTAAGGCTCTTAACTCTTTTGCTGTTATACCTTCTAAACCAAAGGTAGTTGTAGCAATTAAATTATATTCCATAAATTTCTCCTTTAAACTTAACTATATATTTTTACACTATCTTCATTATCTATTTCCATAATACTTACTGCAATTTTCTCATTTCTTGAAGTAGGAATATTTTTACCAACATAATCTGCTCTTATAGGAAGCTCTTTATGACCTCTATCTATAAGGACAGCAAGTTGAATTGCCTTAGGTCTTCCTTCATCCATTATAGCATCTATTGCTGCTCTAACAGTTCTGCAAGTGTATAAAACATCATCTACTAATATTACTGTTCTTCCTTTAAAATCCACATCTAAATTTATACTTTTAACTTCTATATTTTCAAAGGAATTTTCAATATCATCTCTATATGCAGTTATATCAACAGAACCTACAGGAACTTTAACTCCTTCTATTTTAAATATTTCCTTTGATATACGCTCTGCAAGAGGATAGCCTCTACTTTTTATTCCAACTAGTATTAAGTCTGTTGCCCCTTTATTTCTTTCTATTATTTCATGTGAAATTCTTATAAGACTTCTTTTTATAGCCTTATCATCAAGTAAACTTGCCTTTAAATTCATAATATTTTCCTCCACTAAAATTAGTTAAACTTCCTTTCTAAGCTTTTCTATAAGGTCATTGTAATATTTAGGAAGGTCTGTTGTAAATTCCATATACTCCTTTGTTTTTGGATGAATAAATCCTAAGGTTTTAGCATGAAGCACTTGCCCTTTTAATTTAAATCTTTGCTTTTTAAACCCATATACTTCATCTCCAACTAAAGGATGACCAATAGATGCCATATGTACTCTTATTTGATGGGTTCTTCCTGTTTCTAATACACATTTTATAAGAGTAGTATTTTTATAACGTTCTAAAACTTCATAATGAGTTACTGCTCTTTTCCCATCATCTACAATTCCCATTTTTAGTCTATCTCTTTTATTTCTTCCTATAGGTTTATTTATTGTTCCTGTATCTTCTTTTAGTCTTCCCTCTACAAGAGCTATATATTCTCTTTTCATGGAATGATTTTGAAGTTGACTTGATAAAAAATTATGTGCTTTATCATTTTTAGCTACAACTAAGACTCCTGTAGTATCTTTGTCTATTCTATGTACTATTCCAGGTCTTATAACTCCATTTATTGTAGAAAGGTCCTTGCAATGATATAAAAGAGCATTTACTAATGTCTTTGTATAGTTTCCTGGTGCTGGATGAACAACCATACCTTGAGGTTTATTAATTACTATAACATCATTATCTTCATAAAGAATATCTAAAGGAATATCCTCTGCTACAACCTCTAATTCTATGGCTTCTGGCATACTTATTAATATTTCATCATTTTCTTTAAGCTTATAATTACTTTTTATATTTTTATTATTTACTTTTATATTTTCTTTTTCAATTAATCCTTGTATATAAGACCTTGATTTTCCATTAAGAACTTCTGAAAGATATTTATCAATTCTTTTATTTTCAGATTCTTTATGAACTATAAGTATAGTTTCTTCCATTACTACTCCTTTGCATTTTCATATTTTCTATTTCATTTACAACTTATTATAACAAAACATAAAAAAACAAATCAATAAAAATAAAGTTTTTCTAGAAAAAGAAAGCACCTTTGCATTGCAAAAGTACTTTCTTTAAATGTATGTAAAATTATCTGTTTTTTATCCATTCTTCTAATTCTTTTAAATCTTCTTCAGTTATATCATTATTTGAATGTAAAGTGCTTACTAAACTACTTAAAGATTTTCCAAATACCTTTTTAAAGAAATGACTTGATTCTAATGCAAGATAATCTTTCTCTGGTACTAAAGAAGTATAATAAGTAAGTCTTCTTGTTTTATCTGCTTCTAAGAAACCTTTTTCAACTAATCTTGAAAGTAAAGTTAATGTAGTAGTTCTTTTCCATCCTTTAACTTCTTCAAGTTTTGTTGTAACAATCTTAGAAGAAACTGGCTCTTCATTTTCCCATATTACTTTCATAACTTCTAATTCTGATTGTGGTATTTTATTTATCATAGCTATTCCCTCCATAATTAACTTAAATTTAAACTCTAGGTATATTATTACAATATAATACACTCTATTACAATCCTTAAATAAAAGAATATCATATAATCTATAAATTGTAAATATTTATACAAATATAGAATTGACAATTTTTTATTTTCAACTTACTTTTATGCTATTTTTTGAAAATAAAGTTACTTTTGTGCTATAATTTTTTTTGTTTCCCTTGCAATAACTAATTCTTCATTTGTTGGAATAACAAATACTTTTACCTTTGAATTTTCTGCTGAAATTTCTTGAATTTTTCCTCTTACTTTATTTTTTTCCTTATCTAATACTATTCCAAAAAACTCCATATCCTTTAATATAGCTTCTCTAGTTTCTGGTCCATTTTCTCCTACTCCTGCTGTAAAGATAATAATATCTACCCCATTTAAAGCTGCTATATAAGAACCTATTTGTGTTTTTATTTTATAGTGGAATATATCTAAAGCAAGAGAGGCCTTTTCATTTCCTTTCATAGCTTCTTCTTCAATATCTCTAAAGTCAGAACTTACTTCACTTATTCCTAAAACTCCAGACTTTTTATTTAAAAGATTATCCACTTCTTCAATTGATAAATTATTATTTTTCATTAGATATATTGGAATAGTTGGGTCAATGCTACCAGACCTTGTTCCCATTGCCAAGCCATCTAAAGGGGAAAATCCCATAGTTGTATCAAAGGATTTTCCATCTTTTATAGCACATATTGAAGCTCCATTTCCTAAATGGCAAGATATTATTTTTAAATCTTTTATATCTTTTTTTAAAAGTTCTGCTGCTTTTTCTGATACATATTTATGAGATGAACCATGAAAGCCATATTTTCTTATACCATTTTCTTTATATAATTCATAAGGAATTGCATATAAATATTCTTCCTTATTCATACTTTGGTGAAATGCAGTATCAAATAAAGCTACCATTGGAATATTTTTCATAATATCTTCACAAATTTCTATTCCCATAAGGTTTGCAGGATTATGAAGTGGGGCTAAAGAAGAAAGCTCTTTAATTGACTTTTTAACATCTTCATCAATTAAGACAGCCTTAGAATATTTCTCTCCACCATGAACTACTCTATGCCCTACTGCATGAATTTCATTTAAAGATTTTAAAACGCCCTGCTCCTTACTAGTTAATAACTGAAGCACCTTAGTTAAAGCTTCTTTATGATTTTTAAAATCAATATTTATTTTATACTTTTCTTCTTCACCCTTTTTATGAGTTAATATAGAATTATTAAGACCTATTCTTTCAACTACACCTTGAGCTAAAACCCTTTCATTATCCATATTAAATAATTGATATTTTAAAGAAGAACTACCACAATTTAAAACTAAAATTTTCATAATTTACCTCCTAAATAAACATAACTATTTAATATAGTTTCCAAATTTAAAAGTTATATACATAAATTTTAATTTTTATTGTAGTTTTTATTTATATATATTTTTGTATTATATATATGCTATAGATATAGCTGTTTGTTCTTCTAAAACAAGAAGTATACTTATTTCATCATTTATATTAATATCTATTAAATCTGCTTTCATTTCTTCTGTATATTTATTTATTACAATACATAAAGAAATAATAAGCCTTACTTCTTTACTTATAAAAAATCTATAACCTTTTGTTTCTTTAAGTATATTATATACATCATTAAATTCTGATATAAAACTTTTTTCACAAGAGGTAAATAAGGATGCTATTGCAATTAAAGAAAGAAAATTTAAAGAATTAATTAAATATTTTTCTTCAATTTCTTTAAGTATATTAATAGCTTTTTTAGTTCTTTCTTTTAAGTTTCCTTCATTTGATATAAGAGTAAGAATAAAATTCTCCTTTTCACAATCATAAAAATATCCTAAAGAAATCATTATTTGTTTTACTTCATTAAAATCTTTTTCTATTGTTTTTATATCTTTATTTTCTACTGCTAAATTTGCACAACTTATATATTCATTACTTCCTAATAATTCTTTTATTTCAATAAGCTTGTTTACTCTATAGTTTAATTCTTCCTCTTGAAATCTTTTTGAAAGTATAAAAGAAGCAAAGACAGTTTCATTAGAATAAGTAAATCCTTTAGAAACTAAAAAATCATAAACCATAATAGTATTTTTATAAACTTCTTTATAATCCTCTCTATTATCCATAAGAATAGAAAATATCTTAAGAAAGTTCCCCTTAAAAATAGAATTTGTTTTTTTACTTTTAATATATTCTCTTATTTCATTAATTTTTTCTAAATCTAATTTTTTATCTGTAAGTCCATATAACAATGCTTCAAAGTGATTAAATAAATCCCCATCACTTTTTAATTGTTTTTTTATTTCTCTGTAATTTTCTGAAAGTAAATTAACTTTATTTCTCAGCTCAATATCCAAAAAATCATCTTCCTTTTCTTTTTATTTATGTATTATATAATATCACAGAAAGATGTATTTATGAATTATTTATTTTAATTTTTTACATACTTTACAAAAAGAAGTGTGAATTTACTATTTTGTACAATTAAACAATTTAATTATAAAAATAATATTTTCACACTTCTTTTTTTATTCTGCTCTTCCAAAGCTTCTAAATTTATTATATCTTTCCTTTGTAAGTTCACATATATCCTTTTCCTTTAAGGAATTTACCTCTTCTATAAGGTTTTTCTTTAAAAATGCTGCCATCCTTAATGGATTTCTATGTGCCCCTCCATAAGGTTCTTTTATTATTTTATCTATTATTTTAAACTCTTTTAAGTCTTGAGCAGTTATTTTCATTGCTTCTGCAGCTTCCTTTACACGACTTCCATCTTTCCACAAAATTGAAGCAAATCCTTCAGGAGATAAAATAGAGTATATAGAATTTTCAAGCATTAAAATTCTATCTGCAACAGCTAAAGCTAAAGCTCCTCCACTTCCTCCTTCTCCCATAAGAACAGAAACTATAGGAGTTTTTAACTTACTCATTTCAAATAAATTTTTAGCAATAGCTTCTCCTTGACCTCTTTCCTCTGCATCAACTCCACAAAAAGCTCCTGGAGTATCTATAAAACATATAATAGGTCTTTTAAACTTTTCTGCTTGTTTCATAAGTCTTAATGCTTTTCTATATCCTTCTGGCTTTGGCATTCCAAAATTTCTCTTTATATTTTCTTTTGTATTACTTCCCTTTGTAATAGAAATAACTGTTACTGGAGTTTTCTCTAAAAAACCTATTCCTCCAATAATTGCTGCATCATCTCCAAAATATCTATCTCCATGAAATTCAATAAAATGTTTAAAGATATTTTCTATATAAAATTCCCCTGTTGGTCTATCCTTATGTCTTGCTGTAACTACTTTATCCCATTCAGACATGGATTTTATCATATTTCTGCTCATTTATTTTCTTCCACCTCATGCATACTAAGAATTCTATAAAGCTTTCTTCTTAAATCTCTTCTATCTATAATTGCATCTATAAAGCCTTTTTCAAGAAGAAATTCTGCTTTTTGAAAGTTTTCAGGAAGAGTTTCTTTAATTGTATTTTCAATAACTCTTCTTCCAGCAAAGCCTACTAAAGCATCAGGCTCACTTAATATAATATCTCCTTCCATAGCAAAACTTGCAGTAACACCACCTGTTGTAGGGTCTGTTAAAACTGTTATATATAAAAGTCCTGCTTCATCAAATTTTGCAAGAGCTGCACTTATTTTAGCCATTTGCATAAGAGAAAAAATTCCTTCTTGCATTCTAGCTCCACCAGATGTTGTAAATATTATTAATGGAAGGTTATTTTCTATTGCAAGTTCAATTAAATTTGTTATTTTTTCTCCTACAACAGTTCCCATACTTCCCATCATAAAAAAACTATCCATTATAGCAGAAGCTACTTTTATTCCATTTATTTTTCCAAAACCAGTTATTACAGCTTCACTACTTCCTGAAGTTTTTTTTGCTTTTTCTATTTTTTCCTCATACCCTTCAAAGGATAATGGATTAGTTTCTCTTATTTCTCTTCCAATTTCTACAAAAGAATTTTTATCAAATATTAAACTTATTCTTGTATGAGCATTAATTCTTAAATGATTTCCACAACTTGAGCATACATAACAATTGCTAGCTAAATCCTCATTATATATTATACTTCCACATTTATTACATTTAAGCCACATTCCTGAAGGTATATTAGGCTTTTCCTCTAATGAACTTTGAGGAATTGGTTTTACTGTTCCATAATTTGTTTTTTTAAATAATCCATTAAACATTATTCTTCACCATAACTTCATTTAAGAAAGATGTATCATAATCTCCCTCAATAACCTTATCCATTTCTAGTAATGAATATTGAAAATCTATATTAGTCTTAACCCCTACTATTCCAAATTCTCCAAGAGCTCTTTTCATTATAGTAATAGCTTCTTCTCTTGAATCTCCAAAGGCAATTAACTTTGCAAGCATAGAATCATAATAAGGAGGAATTTTATATCCACAATAAATTGCAGAATCAAGTCTTATGCCTCTTCCTCCTGGAAGATATAACTCTTCAATTGTTCCAGGACAAGGTCTAAAATCTTTCTCTGGTTCCTCTGCATTTATTCTACACTCAATTGCATGTCCTTTTATCTTTATGTCCTTTTGGGTTAAAGTTAAAGGCATTCCTGATGCTATTTTTAATTGTTCTTTAACAATATCTACTCCTGTTATCATTTCTGTAATAGGGTGTTCAACTTGAATTCTAGTATTCATCTCCATAAAATAATAATTATGGTCTTTGTCTACTAGGAATTCAATTGTACCAGCATTTTCATAATTTACAGCAAGAGCTGCTTTTTTAGCTATTTCACCCATCTCTTCTCTTAATTCTTCTGTTAAAAATGTTGATGGTGCTTCTTCTAATACCTTTTGATTTTTTCTTTGAAGAGAACATTCTCTTTCCCCAAGATGAATAACATTTCCAAAGGAATCTGCTAAAATTTGAAATTCTATATGCTTTGGTTTTTGAACATATTTTTCAATATATAAAGTATCATCTCCAAAACATGCTTTAGCTTCAGCTTTTGCAGTATTATATCCATTTTTAAATTCTTCATCATTAAAGGCAATTCTTATTCCCTTTCCTCCACCTCCTGCTGAAGCTTTTATCATAACAGGATATCCTATTTCTTTTGCAATAGAAAGGGCATGCTTTTCATCTTTTATAACACCTTCAAAACCTGGAACAACTGGGACTTTAGCTTTTTTCATAACTTCCCTTGCCTTTGCTTTATTTCCCATAAGTTCAATAGAAGTATAATCAGGTCCTATAAATTTTATATTACATTCCTTGCACATCTTAGCGAATTTAGCATTTTCAGAAAGAAAACCAAAACCTGGATGAATAGCATCTGCTCCAGTTAAAACACATGCACTTAATATATTAGTTATGTTTAAATAACTGTCTTTAGATAAAGCAGGTCCTATGCACACAGCTTCATCTGCAAGTTGAGTGTGAAGAGCATATTTATCAACTTCTGAATATACTGCAACTGTTTCTATTCCCAGTTCACGACAAGCTCTTATTATTCTAACAGCTATTTCTCCTCTATTTGCAATAAGCACCTTTTTAAACATTTTTAATCACCTATCCTATAGCAAACATTATTTCAGCTTCACAGGCTTTTTTCCCATCAACTGTTGCTAAGGCCTTTCCAATACCTATTGGCCCTTTTATTTTTATTATTTCACATTCTAATTCAAGCTTATCTCCAGGCATTACTTGTCTTCTCCACTTTACTTTATCAGCTCCTGCAAATAAAGGATTTTTTCCTTTAAATTGTTCCATACTTAAAACTGCAACAGCACCAACTTGAGCTAAAGCTTCAAGTACTAAAACCCCTGGCATTACAGGATATTCTGGAAAATGTCCTTGAAAGAAAGGCTCATTTATTGTTACATTTTTATATCCCTTTACTCTCTTTCCTTCTTCCATTTCAGTTATTTTATCAACTAAAAGGAATGGATATCTATGAGGTAAAATTTCTTTAATTTCTTTTATATCCATCATAATAGCCTAATCCTCCTTTATCTTAAATAGTGGTTGACCATATTCAACCATTTCTCCATCTTTTACAAGAATTTCTTTTATTGTACCATTAACTTCACTTTCAATTTCATTCATAAGCTTCATAGCTTCAATTATACATAAAATTGAAGAGGCATTTACTTTATCTCCTACCCTTACAAAAGCATCTTTATCTGGTGAAGGTGAACTATAAAAAGTTCCTACCATAGGAGATTTTACTATATAAAGATTTTCATTATCTTCTTCTAAAGGTTTATTTTCTTCTTTATTAATAGATTGTGTTTGTGATATATTTTTATCCTCATTACTAGTATTAGGAACAGAAGCTTTTGTTTCTTTTTCATCTTTTATAATGATTTCCTTTGAGTTTGAAGAAGCTTCAGTTAAATTTCTAGTTAAAGATTTATCCATTTTTATATGGCCATCATTTGTTTCGTATTCAAAATAAGCTATATCTGAAGAATTAACAGTTTCTATTAATTCCTTTATGCCATTAAAATCCATAAATATCACTCCTTTTAATTATTCCCACTTCTTAAAGACTAATGTAGCATTATGTCCACCAAAACCTAAAGAATTTGATAATGTATATTTTAAATCAGCCTTTCTTCCAACCTTAGGAACATAATCTAAATCTAATCCTTCATCTGGATTTTCAAGTCCTACTGTTGGAGGTATAAATCCATCTTCAAGGGCTTTTACACAAGCTACTGCCTCTATTGCTCCAGCTCCTCCTAAAAGATGTCCTGTCATAGACTTTGTAGAAGATACAGGAATTTTATATGCAGCTTCTCCAAAGGCCTTTTTAATTGCTATTGTTTCATATTTATCATTTAATCCTGTTGAAGTACCATGAGCATTAATGTATGATATTTCTTCTTTTTCTATGCCTGCTTCTTCAATTGCAAGTCTCATAGCCTCTGCTGCCCCTTCTCCTTCTGGGTCTGGTGAAGTTATATGATATGCATCACAAGTAAAGCCATAACCAACTATTTCAGCTAAAATCTTAGCTCCTCTTTTTTCTGCATTTTCTAAAGATTCCATAACAAGTATTGCTCCACCTTCTCCCATTATAAAGCCATTTCTGTCCTTATCAAAAGGTATTGAAGCTTTCTTTGGATCATCAGTTATATTTAAAGCTTTCATTCCAGCAAAGCCACCAACACCCATTCTGCATATAGGAGCTTCTGAACTTCCTGCTAAAATTACATCTGCATAACCATGTTTTATTGCTCTAAAGGCTTCTCCTATTGAATTGTTTCCTGTAGCACAAGCTGTAACTGTTGCAAGACAAGGTCCCTTAGCTCCATATTTTATAGCAATATTTCCAGCACTTAAATTTATTATAGTCATTGGTACAAAAAATGGAGAAACTTTTCTTGAAGGTTTTTCTGCAATCTTTTTTATATCATTTTCCATAGTTATAAGACCACCTGTACCAGCTCCTACATAAACACCAAATCTTTTCTTATCAATTGTTTCTAAATCTAATTTAGCGTCTTTTATAGCTTCATCTGCTGCAACCATTGCAAATTGTTCATATCTATCTAATCTTCTAGCTTCTTTCCTATCTAAAACTTCTTCTGGATTAAAGTCTTTAACTTCTGCTGCTATTTTTGTTTCAAAGTTTTCTGTATCCACATTTTTAATAAAATCTATTCCTAAAACTCCATTTTTTAAATTTTTCCAATAAGTTTCTACATTATTTCCTAATGGAGTAACAGCTCCCATTCCAGTTATAACAACTCTTCTTTCCATAAATACCTCCTAATAACTTACATTACCATTCCGCCATCAACTTGAATAACTTGACCTGTAATATAATTTGCATCTTCACTTGCTAAAAATGCTACAACATTTGCAACGTCTTCTGGCTTTCCAAGTCTTTTTAATGGAATTGCTTTTTTAGCTTCTTCTTTAAACTTATCTCCTAAAACTTCTGTCATATCAGTTTCAATAAATCCTGGTGCAACTGCATTTACAGTAATTCCTCTAGCACCAACTTCTTTAGCTAGAGATTTTGTCATTCCTATTACCCCAGCCTTTGATGCTGCATAGTTTACTTGTCCTGCATTTCCAGATAATCCTACTACTGAAGAAAGATTTATTATTTTACCTTCTCTTTGTTTTACCATAACAGGAGTTATAGTTTTTAAGCAATTAAATACTCCCTTAAGATTAACATTTATAACAGAATCAAAGTCTTCTTCTTTCATTCTTAATATTAATGTATCTTTAGTTATACCTGCATTATTTACCATTATATCAATTTTTCCAAAGTTTTCTTTAGCAGTATTGATTAAATTTTCCACATCTGAAATATTACTTATATCTCCTTTAACTCTTAAAACTTCAACACCAAGAGCCTTTATTTCATTTTCAGTTTCAATAGCTTTTTCTTCACTGCTTCTATAATTTAACACTATGTTAGCTCCTAAAGAAGCAAGTTTTAAAGCTATTGCTTTTCCAATACCCTTAGCAGCTCCTGTAACTATAGCACACTTACCCTTTAACATAAAAACCTCCTAATTATTTTCATTTAACTTATCTATTGTAACTTTTAAAGAAGCTAAATCTTCTACATTTAATAAAGTTTTACTTCTATCAATTTTTCTAACAAATCCTCTTAAAGCTTTTCCAGGTCCTACTTCAATAAAAGTTTCTACTTTCTTATCTATCATATCCCTTATAGATTTTTCAAAATATACAGATGATTTTATATGATTTTTTAATAAAATTCTTATATCATCATTTTCATCATATGGAAGACCCTTTGTATTTGAATAAACAACTTTCTTTAATGGGTTTATATTTACCTTTTTAATTGTTTCATAAAATTCTTCACTTGCACCCTTAAGAAGAGAACTATGGAAAGGTCCACTTACATTTAATAAAATTCCTCTTCCACCAAGCTCTGCTGCAATTTCTACTGCTTTTTCTATTGCTTCATTTTCTCCAGCTATAACAACTTGTCCAGGGCAATTATAATTAGCACCTTCACAAACTCCATATTCACTAGCTCTTTTTAAAAGTTCATTAAACTTTTCATCATTAAGTCTCATTATAGCTGCCATTTTTCCAAGTCCTTTAGGAAGGGCAGAACCCATAATTCTTCCTCTTTCTTTTATAAGTAAAAGTCCTTCTTCAAAGGATAATGCTCCTCCATAAATAAGGCTTCCATATTCTCCAAGAGAAAGTCCTGCTGTATAATCAGCATTTATACCATTAATTTCTAATGCCTTTAAAGAGGCTAAAGATGCTAATAAAATAGCAGGTTGTGCAATTTCAGTTGCCATTAACTTATCCTCAGGACCATTAAATAATAATTCCTTTATAGGCATCTTTAAAATTTCTTCGCCTTTATCTATAATTTCTTTACATTCATCAATATTTTCATATAATTCCTTTCCCATACCAATGTATTGGGCACCTTGTCCTGGGAATAAAAATGCTATTTTACTTTTATCCATTGTATCCTCCTAATTTTTTAAATAGGCTATCTGCTTCTTTTACAAGTTCATCTATAATTTCTTTACAAGTTTGTTCTTTATTTACAAGACCTGCTATTTGACCTGCCATAACAGAACCATAATCTACATCTCCATCTTTTGCAGCCTTTCTTAAAGCACCTTCTCCAAGCTTTTCTATATCTTCTACTGGTGCTCCTTCTTTTTCAAGCTTATTAAATTCTCTTGCTAATTTATTTCTAAGTACTCTTACAGGGTGTCCTGTGCTTCTTCCTGTAACTTCTGTATCTATATCTTTTGCCTTTAATACTTTATTTTTATAGTTTTGATGAACTGTACATTCTTTTGCAACTAAGAATCTTGTTCCTATTTGAACTCCTTCAGCACCTAAGGCAAAGCCTGCTACAATTCCACGTCCATCTCCAATTCCTCCAGCTGCTAAAACTGGAATTTCTACTGAATCTGCAACTTGAGGTACTAAAGCCATAGTGGTTAATTGTCCAACATGTCCTCCTGATTCAGTTCCTTCTGCAACAATAGCATCTGCTCCTAATTTCTCCATTCTTCTTGCAAGAGCAACAGAGGCAACTACTGGAATAACCTTAACTCCATGTTCCTTCCACATTTCCATATACTTTCCTGGACTTCCTGCACCAGTTGTAACAACTTGAACATTTTCATCACAAACTAATTTTGCAACCTCATCTGCATGAGGAGACATTAACATTATATTAACTCCAAAAGGCTTATTAGTTAATTTTTTAGCTTTTCTTATTTCATCTCTTATCCATTCAATTGGTGCAGTTCCTGTTATTATACCAAGTCCACCAGCTTCACTAACAGCTGCTGCTAAAGATGCATCTGCAATCCATGCCATTCCTCCTTGAATTATAGGATATTCTATGCCTAATAGTTTACAAATCCTATTATCTTTCATTACTTTGCCTCCCTAATACTTCAAAAAAATATAAAGTGAAATCGGGTATCTTATTAAATTTTCGAAACCCGATTAAAGCTTTTTATATATTCTTACTTATTAGTAACTTCTGTTACATAATCTACAGCATCTTTAACTGTTTTTATTCTTTCTGCATTTTCAAGTTGTATTCCATATTTATCTTCAATTTCTATAACAACTTGGAATAAGTCTAAAGAATCTGCTCCTAATTCTTCAAAAGTTGTTTCAAGTGTAACCTTTTCTGGTTCAACCTCTAATTGTTCACAAATAACCTCTCTAATTTCTTCAAATATCATTTTTATAACCTCCAAAATTTTTAAATTGTTTTTTATTTATATTTTAATACTTTGTATGCTTTATTTCTAGATGGTTTATAGTTCTATTAAAACTGCTCCATAAGTAAGTCCACCACCAAAGCCTACCAAAATAATCTTATGGCCTTTTTTAAACATATCTTTTTCATACATTTCATTTAATGCAAGAGGAATTGATGCAGAAGATGTATTTCCATATCTATCTAAGTTAGTATAGAATTTATCTTTATCTACTTTTAATTTTTTTGCTGCAAAATCAATAATTCTTAAATTTGCTTGATGTGGAACTATATAATTAATATCATCCATTGTTAAAGAATTTTCTTTTAATATTTTTTCAACACTTTCCACAATTGACTTAGTTGCAAATTTAAACACTTCTCTTCCATTCATAGCTATCTTTTGATAGTTTTCTTTATTTTCTTTAATATAAGGATTTACAACTGGCATTGCATCAACTACAAGACAATCTCCCTTTTTTCCAACAGATTTAGAATAAAAAGTTTTTATACCACTTGTACTATTTGAATTTTCTTTTGAAAGAACTACAGCTCCTCCTCCATCTCCAAATAATACACAAGTACTTCTATCTTCCCAATTCATAATTTTTGATAAAGTTTCTACTCCAATAATTAGTGCATTTTTAAAGCTTTTATTAACTTTCATCATAGAATCAGCAACTTGAAGAGCAAAAATAAATCCTGAACAAGCAGCACTTACATCAAAAGCCATTGCATTTTCAGCTTCAATTTCCTTTTGCACCATACAAGCAACTGATGGAGTAAACTTATCTGGAGTTATAGTTGCAACTATGATTAAATCTATATCTTTCCCTGTTAAATTTGCTCTTTCTAGAGCTTTATTTGCAGCTTTTACTGCTATGTTTGAAGTATCTTCTCCTTCTGAAATCCTTCTTTCTTTTATTCCTGTTCTCTCTACAATCCACTCATCACTTGTTTCAACTATCTTACTTAAATCATTGTTAGATACAATACAGCTTGGAGCATAAGCGCCAAATGATTTAATACTAACTTCCTCCATAATTCTCTCCTTAATCTTTTCTACAATTCATATTTTTCTTTAAAAAATAAATTAACCCCTTCTAATGCTGAAATTAATATATCCTCTTGTTCATCAGTTAAACCTTTTATAGTTTCCTTAATCATATCGTTATGAAATTTTTCATGTAATCTATAAGCAAGTTTTCCTCGCTTTGTAGTACATATTAAAACAACTCTTCTATCTTCTTCTATACGTCTTCTTTCAAGATAACCTTTTTTTATAAGTTTATTAACTGCTGTTGTTAAAGTACCTACTGTTATTTTTAAATCCTGTGCCACTTCTGACATTGTTCTTGGTTTATACATACCAACAGCTTCAATAGTATGAATTTCAGTAACTGATAAATCTGATAGCGGTCCGTTTTTTAATGTTTTCTCCTCAATTTGAAGTATATCATTAAAAAGCGTTACAAAAAGTTCATTAATCACTTTATTTTTTTCATTCATTTAAAACTCCTCCGCTATTTTTTTATTATAATCAAAATATTACTTAAATCAAATATTTTGATAGTCAAAGTATATTATATTGTTTAAAATTTGTCAATATACTAAAATAAGGCCCTAGGAAAATTCCTAAAACCTTTTTTTTAAAATTAATATTCTGCTACTATTTCTCCATAATAGAATATATGCTTAGTTTCCCCTTCTCCATAAAAACTTTCTTTAATGTCTTTTGGCATATTATCTAAATCCATTTCTTGTTTAAATACAACCTTACATTCATAATACTTGTTGCATCCTTCAACAATTGGAGTTTTTACTTCTTTTGAAGGAATATATTTAATTTTTGCCTCTTTTTTCTTATCAATATCTCTTCCTGATTTTGTTCCACATACTTTTAAAGCTTCTTTCATAGCTCCATCAAAAGGAACACTTACAGTATAAGTTTTTCCAACTTCTAAAAATTCATTAGAATATCTTGACTCCCTAACCATAACAACAAACATAGGTCTTCTCCACATAAAACCTACTGTTCCCCAGCTTATTGTCATTGTATTTGCTTTATTTTCATCTCCAACTGTTAATAAAGCTCCCTTTGTGTAAAAATTATCAAAGGTTTCTTCTAAATTATTTGTAAATTTATCCTTCATTTTATCTTTCCTTCCTTTTGTGTAAAAATATCTTTTAAATATACTTTATCAAATTTCATCCCAAATTTCACTAAGTTCTTTATCTTTTTTAGAATAATCTATAAAAAAGTCATCTAATTGAATACTTCTTCTAATATCTTTAATTGCATTTTCCACTTCATTATTTTTTAAAAAATGACATCCTCTATTATAATAAAGAAAAGCCTCTCCTGGATTATTTTCAATACCTAAAGATAAAATTCTTATTGTTTCTTCTATATCTTCATCTTTATAAAGAAGAGCTAAATTTAAATAGCTATAAGGATATGTATCATTACTTTTTATAGACTTTTTATAATATTTTTTAGCCTCTTCTTTTCTTTTTAGCTTATTTAAAACAACTCCCATATTAAATAATACTTTAAATTGATTTTTATCTATTTCTAAAGCTTTTTTTAAATATAAAAGAGCTTCTTCATCTCTTGATAATTCTTCTAAAATACAGCCAATATTAGCATAGGCCCATAAATCCTTTGGGTTTATTTCAATTACTTTTTTATAATTTTCAATAGCATCTTCTTTAAAGCCTTCTTCATCTAAAATATTTGCTAAGAAAAAATAAGCTTTATCATAATTTGGATTAATTTCTATAGCCTTTTTATAATATTGTCTAGCCCTTTTATAGTCTTCTTCCTCATCATAAACTACAGCTAAGCCATAATAGGCATTTTCAAAATTTTCATCAATTTCAATTGCTTCTTTATATTTCTTTTTTGCCATTTCTCTAAATCCAAGTTCATCATAAAGAAGGGCTATATCTAAAATAAGTTCTTTATCCTTCTTTCCAATAGAAAGATTATTTGCTTTTTTGTAAAATTTTAATGCTTTATTTAATTTTTTCTCTTTTCTAAAACCTCTTGCCATTTTTATATAATTATCAAAAAGATAATTGTTATTACTTTCTATTTTTATCACTCCCTTAGAAAATAATTTTTTTCTATTATAATACATTAAAATAAAAATTAATAGTTACTTTTTATTAAAAAATCTTTATTATTAGTTTATAATTTCTTAAATATATAAAAAAATCCTTCATGATAAAATAAAAATTTATCACAAAGGATTTTTTTTAATATTCTCCTGCTATTTCCTCTAAAATATGGTCTTCATTAAAATTACAACTATCAAAATATTCTCCTGCATTATAAAAGGTTGAATCTATATTAATCCACCTGTTTTCATCTTCTAAGTAAACCTGATTCCAAGCATGACTAATATATTCATTTCCATTAAAGGCTTTACCTACAATAATTCTGCTTTTTAGTCCTATATCCTTTGCCATAGCAGTAAAAAGGCAGGAAAAATCAAAGCATATTCCTCTTTTTTTATTAAAGGTTATTATAGCACCACTTTCATAGTTTCCATTTAACTCCATAACATTTTTAGCTTTTTCATCATCATAAACAATATTTTTTCCTATCCATTCATATAAAGCATATGCTTTTTCTCTATCAAATTTAAAATTTTTAGTTAACTTTTCAGAAGTATTTTTTATATCTTTATTTGACTTAACTCCTTCATCTACAGTTATTCCATTATAATAAATTATTTTATTACTAGATATATTTTCTTTAACTCCATTTGTAACAACTGTTATTTGATTATTATCTACTAAAATTTGAAGATTTTTATAAATATTAAAATTCTTTAAAAACTTAACTTGTTTGCTATTTTCTACAGAGCCATTATATATAACAATTGAAAGAACTATTAAAGCTATAAAAATTAATCCTCTTATGACCCCAAAACAACTTACTAAAGCTATAAAAAAAGGATTTTTTTTATCTAAATCTTTAAACTGAGAATGAATTATTAAAGAATTTATGCCTTTAAAAAAATAAAATAAAATTACCTTTAATAAAATAAAAGAAATTAACAAAAGAATAATATGAATTATTCCATTATCTTTTATTGTATTTTTAAAAAAATTAGTAAGAATTTTTGTTATAAAAACATCTATAACTTGAAAGTTCCATAAAAATATAAGAATTGCAAAAATAGTTGAAATTCCTGAACTAATTGGCTCAATAACATGGTCTATATCTTCACTATTATAAACCTTAACTAAAGAATAAATTATGAAAAATATAACAACTGCTCCACAAAGTAACTGAAAATTATGCATAAATTAGGCATCTCCTTTAATTACATAATTGATTCTAACATCTCCTTTACAGCATCCTTTGCAACTTCATAATTATATCCACGACTTATTAAAAATCTAATTATTTTTTCTTTTATTTTATATTTATCATTTTCTCTTTTTATAAGAATATTATATTTTTTTAATGCAAGTATATTAGCGTTTTCTTTCTCCCTTTCCATATCTAGATTTGAAAGTTCTTCTTCTATTATTTCCTCAGATATGCCCTTATTTTTTAAGGCATATTTTATTTTTTGTTTTCCTTGAGTTTTTGTTTTATCTTTAATAAAAGCCTTTGTATAACTTTCATCATTTATAAAGTTATATCTTTCTAAAAACTTTAAAGTTTCATTTATTTCCTCTAAGTTATAGCCTTTTTCTAAAAGCCTTTTTTCCATTTCTTTTTTTGTTTTATAGCTTCTTTCTATAATTTTTAATGCAGTTTCCTTGCAGTTTATTAAATTTTCTTCATAAGCTATTTTTTTTAGTTTCTCTTCATCTATTATCATTCCAACCTTAAGGTTTTCTTTATATATAAGCTCATTACTTACACCAAAGGCAAAGATATTATCAATATATATATTACATCTATTTTTATTTTTCTTTTGTACTGAAATTTCTGTTATACTTCCCATTTTTCACCTTTATTTTACTCTTAAAATGTGTATTGTAGGATTTTTTAAAACCAATTTAGATACATTATAAATTTTATCCACATTTAAAGTATTTAAACTCTCCATATCCTTAATAAATTCAAAAATATCATCCTCTGCAAGTTCTTGATGAAGAATATAGTTACATAAATCAGCACTATCTTCAAGAGTTGATATTACAGCTGTCTTATGTACCTTTTTCATAATTTCTAAATCTCTTTGTCCAATTTTTATTTCCTTAGTTATTACCTTATTTATTACTTCATCTATTGCATCTAAGGTTTTTTCTATATCTTCATCTGCTACAGAAGTATAAATATATAAACTTTTTATGTTTTTTGTAACCTCTAAATTGGTATAAATATCATAAGCTAACCCTTTGTTTTCCCTTATTTCTCTAAATAAAAGAGAATTTGAACTTTCTCCTAATCTATGATTTAGTATTCTAAGAGGAAGTTCTTCTTCTTTATTTAAATGATAAAATGTATACAAATAAATTATTGTACTTTGTTCTATGTTTTCTTTATAACTTGTTACCTTTTTTAAAATATTATCTTCTTTTATAATTAATGGCTTTAAAACTTTTTCTCCACTCCAATTTGAAAAATTATCTTTAATCATATTTAAAGCATCCTTATGTTCCATTGAAGATACTAAAGTTACTAGGGCATTTTTAGGAGTATAGTATTTTTTATAAAATTTATAAATATCATCTCTTGTAAAATTTTTAACATTTTCTTCAGTTCCAGTTACATCAAACTTTAAAAAACTTTTATCAAAGGCAATTTCATTTACCTTTTTAAAAGTTAAGTCTTCTATATCATCTTTGCCAGTTCTTATTTCTGCAAGAATTACTCCCCTTTCTTTTTTCATTTCCTCCTCTAAAAAGTTTGAATTTTTAGCCATATCAGCTATAAGCTTTGTAGCATTTTCTATTTCTTCACTTAAGCAACTTATTGTATATACTGTAGACTCATAATCTGTATAGGCATTATATTCTCCACCTAAATTTTCAAGTTCTTCATTAAGAATTTCATTTTTTCTTGTTTTAGTTCCTTTAAAAAGCATATGTTCTACAAAATGACTTATTCCCTTTTCCTCTTTTGTTTCATACATAGCTCCAACTTTAACTCCTAAATTTATAGCTGAAATTTGAGTATCTTTTTTTATTGTTAATACTTCTAATCCATTTTCTAAAAAGTGCTTTTTTATATCAAAATTTAATTTAAACATTCATTTCTCCCTTTTCTTAATTGTATATTTAAATATAACTTTTTTTAATATTACTTTCAAGTTAGATTTTTAATTTCACTTTTCTATAATTTAAATATCATATATAATAATATATATTATATATTTATTAACTTAAATAGAAATTTATTTCCCATTTCAAATAATATTTATTGCTAAAAGGAGATGTAAAAAAATGAATAAATCAATTTTAATAGTAGAAGATGAAACTAGAATACGTTTTTTACTTAGAGATTATTTTGCAAGGGAGAAAAACTTTACTATATATGAAGCTGAAAATGGACTTGAAGCTTTAAATATATTTAAAGAAAAAAAGATAGATTTAATTATTTTAGATATTATGATGCCTGTTATGGATGGATTAACAGCTTTAAAAAAAATAAGAGAAGTTTCTACTGTTCCTGTAGTTTTATTAACTGCAAAAGGACAAGAAGAAGATAAACTTCAAGGCTATGATTATGGTGCTGATGATTATATGACTAAGCCTTTTAGCCCAAATGTTTTAGTTGCAAAGGTAAAAGCTCTTTTAAAAAGAACAATTGAAAGTGTAGATTCAAGTACTCAAGAATTTAATGGTTTATCAATTAATAAACTTTCAAGGGAAGTAAAGGTAAATGGAGAAGTTCTTTCTCTTTCCCCTAAAGAATATGAACTTTTAGTTTATCTTATAGATAATGAAGGAGTTGCTTTAAGCCGTGATACTATTTTAGATAATGTTTGGGGACTTGATTATTATGGAGATATAAGAACTGTTGATACTAATGTAAAAAGACTTAGAGAAAAACTTTTAGATAAATCAAATTATATTGTTACTGTTAGAGGAAGTGGATACAAATTTGAGGTGAAATAACAATATGGTAAATAAGTTAACTAAAAAACCTATAACCCTATCAAGAAAAATATTTCTTATTACTTTACTACTACTTCTTGGACTTATGTCCATTACAATATCTTTTCAAATATTTTTCTTTCAAACCTTTTATGAATCAAAAAAGGTTGAAAATTTAACTAATAGTGTAAATAGATTTAGAGAATTATATGCATATAAAGAAACTTCTGCAAGTGCTATTCAAGACTTTGAAGTAGAAACTAATTCAAAGCTTGCTTTATATTACCCTTCAACTGGGAAATATTCAACTTTAAATTCTAATCATAATAATGGTAATGAAGAAAATTCAGTTTCTAATACATATTTTGAAAATATAATAAATAACATTGCAAGTAATACAGACCTTGTAGATTCTGTACTTTCTTCAAAAAATGCTATAAGTAAAGTTTTTAATAATTCCTTTAATGCTACAAAAAGCTATGCTATAATTGCTCCAATGTCTACAAACGCAACAAATGATACTATAATAATTGCTGTAGCTTCTGTTCAACCAATAAAAGAAGCTGCTTCTGTTATAAAGGAATTTTATGTATATATTTTCTTAGGATTTTGTTTAGTATCTCTTTTATTATCATCTATATATTCAGATTTAATTGCAAAGCCTCTTGTAAAGCTTAATAATGTTGCTAAAAAGATGGCTAAAATGGATTTTTCTGAAAAATGTAAAATGAATAGAGATGATGAAGTTGGAAACTTAGCCGAAACTTTAAACTTTTTATCAGAAAACTTAGATGGTGCTTTAAAAGATTTAAAAAAGAAAAACCAACAACTTGAAAAAGATATTGAAAAAGAAAGAAATCTTGAACTTATGAGAAAAGAATTTACAGCAGATGTAAGCCATGAATTAAAAACTCCAATTGGAATTATAGAAGGATATGCAGAAGGCCTTAGAGATGGTATAGTTAAAGGAGAAGATGCTAGAGTTTATTTAGATACAATTATTGATGAATCTAAAAAAATGAGTGTTCTTGTTTCTAATATGCTAGAACTTTCAAGACTAGAATCTGGTGCATTAAAACCAAACTTTGAAGTATTTAATGTAAATAGATTAATTAAAAACCTTGTTCGTAAACATACCCTAGATGCCCAAGAAAGAGAATTAACCTTAGAATTTGTTGAAAATACAGAATACTCATATATCCATGCAGACACTTTCCAAATGGAGCAAATTTTAACAAACCTTATTACAAATGCTTTAAAATATACTCCACCAAAGGAAAAGATTATAATTGAAATTCATGAAGAAGATGATAAGTATAGACTTTCCGTTGTTAATACAGGAACTCACATAGATGATAATGAAATTAATAAACTATTTGATAAATTCTATAAAATTGATAAGTCCCGTCAAAGAAAAAGTAACTCTACAGGACTTGGCCTTTCAATAGTAAAAAATCTTCTTCAACTTCATAACTTTGAATATTCTCTAAAAAATATAGATAAAGGTGTAGAATTTGCTATTTATATGCCTATAGTTTCTTTATAATTAAACAAAAAAATCCTAGGTTCATTTATTGATTTATAAAATAATGAATCTAGGATTTTAATAAACTAATGTAATTTAAATATAGCCTCCATCTGCTCTTATTATTTGTCCTGTTATATAAGAGGAATCTTTACTGCATAAAAATACTGCAATTTTTCCTATTTCTTCTGGAGAGCCAAATCTTCCAAATGGTATTTCTTCTTCTAAATCTTTTCTATCTTCTTTGCTTAAAAATGAATTCATTGAAGTGTCTATTACTCCTGGTGCAATTGCATTAACTCTTATATTTGAAGGTGCCATTTCCTTTGCTAAGGCCTTTGTAAAAAGATTTATTCCTCCCTTTGATGTAGAATATAAAACTTCACAAGAAGCTCCAACTTCTCCCCACATTGAGGATATATTAAGTATAACTCCATTTTTATTAATCATATGGGGAATTGCCATTTTTGATAAATATAATGGTCCTAAAAGGTTTGTATTTAAGATATTTTCTATTTCTTCTTTAGAAGAATCCATAAACAATCCTATTGTGCTTTTAGCTGCATTATTAACTAAAATATCTATCTTTCCAAAGGATTTTAAAGTAAAATCTATAATTTTTTCTGCTCCTTTAAAAGAAGATACATCCTCTTTTATTTTATAAGCTACTACTCCTATACCTTTAAGAATTTTTAAAGTTTCTTCAGCCCCTAATTCATCCTTTGAATAATTTATTACAATGTTTGCTCCTTCCTTTGCAAATTCTATTGCAATTGCTCTTCCAATTCCTCTTGAAGCTCCTGTAATAAGAGCTGTTTTTCCTAATAATTTTTCCATAATATTTTTCCTTTACTTTAAATTTTCTATTATAAATCTTAATACATTTTTATAAAATATTTTTTCAATTTCTCCTTCTTTAAGTCCCTCTTTATGAAGATAAAAAGCTAAATCATCCATTTTTGAAGAATTTTCAATTTCTACCTTATTTTCTATTCCATCAAAATCACTACCAAGGGCTAAAACCTCTATACCTGCTACATTTTTTATGTGTTTTATATGCTTTGTCATATCTTCTAAAGAAGATACTTTATTTTTTCCTAAAAAGTCAGCACAAAAATTTAGCCCCATTACTCCTCCCTTATTTCCTAAAGCTTTAATCATAGCATCAGTTAAATTCCTTGGATGAAAAGTTACTTCTCTAGAATTAGAATGAGTTGCTATAAAAGGCTTTTTACATATTTTAATTAAATCCCAAAAGCCCTCATCAGATAAATGAGAACAATCAGGAACAATTCCTAAATTCTCCATTTCAATAACCATATCTTTTCCAAGAGAAGTTAAGCCTTTATCTTTATAAATATAATTATAATTAGGGTATCCTAAAGAATTTTTATAATTCCATGTAAGAGTAATAAACCTTATTCCCATATCATAAACCCTTTTTAAGTTTTTAATATCTCCTTTTAAAACCTCTCCCTCTTCTATAGATAAAAAAGCTCCTATCTTTCCTTTTTCTTCACAACTTTTTAACTCATTAATATTTCTTACAATTTCTATTTCACTTTTATTTTTTTCTATTTCAGATATAAAAGTATTATACATACTTTTAAATTCACTTTCTAAGTTAGTTACTTCTCCTGCATCTATAAAAAAAGCAAAAACTTGCCCAAGGCAGTTTGCTTTTTTTAACTTTTCTATATCTACAGAAAAACTATTTTTCTTTAAACCTTCTTTTTCATAAAAAATTCTACTTGCTGTATCACAATGTAAATCAATAAAGCTCATAACTTAAAAATCCCCTTTTTATAACTTACTTTAAATATTCCTCTAATTTTTCAGGGCCACCTAAAAAACTCCTTTTTATATATAAAACATTATCCTTTTCTTTTGGCTCTATTGACCATTTTACCAATGAAATAAGACCTAAATTTATTTCAATTGTGCTTATAGAATAAGGAAGTACACAACATCCATCATTAAAATAACTTCCTTCATTAGCTTTTGGAAATCTACTTTTATGAGTATGACCACATATTATAAAAATATTATTTTTTAAAGACCACTCTTCTAACCTTTTATCAACCTTTCCACCCTTTTTATAATTATTTGCAGGACTTGTAGGTGCTTTAAATCCAGTCCCCTCCATATTCTTCCATAAATATCTTACTAAAAATTTACTTAAAAAAGATAGTTCATAATTCATAAAGTCAAGTTGATGTCCATGAAATATAAAAATATCTTTATCTAAAGGTGTATATCTTAAAACTAGGCTTTCTTTATAAGTTGTATTATCTAAAAGATATATAAAATCTTTTCCAAAGTCTTTGTCAATTTTAACTATTTTTTTTCTTTGCTTTAATAAAAAATCCTTTGATGCTTTTTTAGAATCGTGGTTTCCATATAAAAGATGGAGCTTTTTTTTAGTATTAAATTTATTAAGAATTTTAAAAATATCTTTATGATTATAGGCTATATCTATAAAGGATTTATTTTTCCAAAGTTCATCTCCATCTCCTGCTTCAATTAAAGTATAACCTTCTTTATAATAATAATTTAGGGCTGATAAGTAAATATTTTTATTTCCTATTAGTGAGTCACTATAGCTTCCATCTCCTCTATGAATATCACTTATTATAACTATTTTATCTTCTCTTTTAAATTTAACTATAGAAGAGGTTTTATATAAATTTAATAATTTTTTATTGCTCATAATATACCTTTTTTGAAAACATTATTATATATATTATTCAAAGATAATTTTTTTGCTATAAAAAATTTTTTTAATCAAATCTAAATACTTTTCCTTTAGGAACAAAGGGAAGATGTTTTCCCTTAGGTATTAAAAAAGCATGCTCTCTTTTTATTGTAACTTTGTCACATTCACCATCTGTTATTATTAAAATAGGCCCATCTTTTGGAAAGTCTTCAGCTTTTTCAAGTAAATTAATACCAGGCTGAAGAATTGTTCCTCCACGACCTTTAACCTTTACCCTATCTAATAACTCTTCTGGATTTAAATATCCTTCATCATAAGCTACAGCATCACAAAACACTACCCTTACAGAAACCACATCTCTTGATATTGAATAACTAGTTATAGCTCCTAATGCCTTTGCAAGAAGATGTCTATCCATAGAGCCTGAGGTATCTAAAACAACTCCAAAAGTTCTAGAATATTCCTCTGGTTTATATATATAACTTGGTCTTGGTATATCTGGCGTTGAAGATTGTCTCCTACTTGGTCTTCCATAGGTCCTTCTTTTTTCTATAGGATTTAAAAAGTTATCAAACCATTTTGCAAGTTCTACATCCCAAGGAATAGCTGGCATTGATAAGGCCTTTATTTCTTCAACTAACCCTTTTGGTAAAAAGCCCCTTCCACTTTCTTTATGATATTCTAATCCCTGTTGAAGAGCACTTTTATAAAAGTCTTCTAAATTTTCTCCTACTTTTCCATTTAAGTTAGGACTTTTTATTATATCCCCTAAAGATTTTCCTCTAAGGGTAATAAGTTTTCTATAAGTTCTTATATCTGTTACTATTTTATCATATATACTTTCTGCTGATAATCCTTTTAAGCTTTCATCATATAAAAGTCCAAGGGTTGGGATTTCTCCAATTTCCATTTCAATAAGCCATCCATTTATTACAAAGTCACAAGCTACATTCCATAAAAAAACATCTCTTCCACAACATCTTTCATGATGCATAAGACCAGCATGTAATAATTCATGAGCTATTACGAATTTACATTCTTCCATTGAAAGGTTTGCAGAAGAATTAATATAAATTTCCTTTAAAGTAACATCAATTGCTGCAATAGAAATTTCTTCCCTTTGACATATTAATGGGTCTTCTATTAATTTAAAGCTTGAAGCTAATGCCCCAAGTAGTGGATAACTTGATACAAACCATTCTAATGCTCTTTTTGCCTTTGTCTTAATTATACTACTTCCATATAAATCTGAAGCATAACCTGCTGCTACATCTATAGCACTTGAAACAGCTTTACTTAACCCTTCTGCAAATATTTTAGGGCATGCTTTTATTCTTTTTTCAATTGTTTTCTTATTATAACTTGAAACTTTTTCAATTATCATATCTAAAGAATTTTTATTTCCCACCTGAAAATCTTTATACTTTTCATCAACTTCATTTTCTAATAAATATTTATATATTTGCTCCTCTGAAGACATAGAAATTAACTTACTTCTAGCTCCACATTCATTAATAGGAGTTCCAAATTTAAGATTTTCTAAAAACTTAGCTATAGCTACATCACAGGCTATATTCCATTTAACAATATCCTTATTTTCTATGCCTTTAAAATGTTCTAAAGCAAAATGCAGTAAACAATGAGCTAAAATATAAGCCCATTCTGAAGGATTAGCTCTTATTTTTGGATTTACATAAATACAACATAAATTTGAACATACAGCATAACCCTCTTTAGGATAGGGAACTGTATCATTTCTATAAATTGAAACTCTATAATATTTTAAAAATCCTTCAAATATAGGATGATTTAAAACCATATCATACCCTAATTCATAATTTTTTAAAGCAATATTATTATCTAGTTTTTTAGCCATTTTTCTTCTCCACAAGCCTTGGAAGGTCTCTTACAATTTCTATCATAAACCAGTTTGGAAGGCTATTTTCATCTACATTTCCAACAACCATTTGAGCAATTTCAAGACTAATTAAAGATAAATCCTTAATTAAAGCCTTAGCTCTATGAGCAAAATATTGACTATTTTCATTTAATTTCTTTTTATCACTTGGAAGTTCTTTTATAATTTGGGCCCTAAAAGATTGAGCTAAAAAGTATAAAACATCTCTATCTTCTGGTTTATTTGGCCAAGACTCATCCCCTGAAATAATAGAAGATAACCTATATCTATTTTTTATTTGCTTTATAAAAGCAATAAATTGCCCTGCATGATTAGGTGATAAAGTTCCATAGGCTAATATTTTTAATGTTTCTTCTTTTAAATCATCTTTATATTCATTCATAGCATCACTTAACATATGCCATGAACGTGGTGTTGAAAAAGCTTCCTCTGTTTTAGGTGGTGTGGAAAATAGATGGTCTGGGCGAAGAGTAATGTATTCAATAATATATGGATGAATATTATTTTCAGAAGCCCAAGAAAGCCATTGCTTTGTGGAAACCTTTAACTCAACATGAAACATTCTATTTATAAGAGCTGAGGACATAGGTTTAACTATTGCACTATCTTGTGCTCTATTTCCTGCCCCAATTATTATTGACCCTTCAGGAAGGTAATACTCTCCTATTCTTTTTTCATGAATTAAACTATAAAATGCCTTTTGAACCTCTTGAGAACAAGCATTTAATTCATCTAAAAATAAACAATAAGGTTCTTTTCTTGCAATAATTTTGGGAGGAATAAACACACTATAATCTCCCTTTATTTGAGGGATTCCTATAATATCCTCTGGTGCAAGTTGACTTCCTAAAAGAGATACACACTCAAGTCCTACAGATTCTGCAAAGGTATTTACAAGAGCTGACTTTCCAATTCCTGGTGCTCCCCATATAAATATTGGTCTTACTGGTGCTACATTTAATAAAACATCTAAAAGTTCATTTTGACTTACAGTTACTAATAAATTCATAAATTCTCCTTTTAAAAAAGCTCCCAAATAAAATGGGAGCTGTAAAAATTATTCATATAATGGATATTTATCACATAAAGCTTTTACTTTCTTCTTAAGTCCTTCTAAAGCTTCTTCATTTTCTCTATTCTTTATTGCTTCATCTATTATTTCAGCAATAACTACCATATCCTCTTCTTTAAATCCTCTTGTAGTTACAGCAGCTGTACCTATTCTTACTCCTGAAGTTACAAATGGGCTTCTTGTTTCATTTGGAACTGTATTTTTATTTAATGTAATTCCTACTCTATCTAATAAGTTTTCAGTTTCTTTTCCTGTAACTTCTTTGTTATGTAAATCAACTAAGAATACATGATTATCTGTTCCACCAGAAACTATATTAAAGTCTCTTTTTATTAATTCTTCTGCTAATCTCTTACAGTTTTTAACTACTTGAGCTCCATATTCTTTAAAGCTTGGAGCTAATGCTTCCTTAAAGCATACAGCCTTAGCAGCTATTACATGCATTAATGGACCACCTTGCATTCCTGGGAATATGTTTTTATCTATAAGCTTTCCATACTTTTCTTTACAAAGTATAAGTCCACCTCTTGGTCCTCTTAATGTTTTGTGAGTAGTTGATGTTACAAAATCACAATAAGGTACTGGTGATGGATGAACTCCAGCTGCTACAAGTCCTGCAATGTGAGCCATATCAACCATTAAAAGTGCTCCTACTTCATCAGCAATTTCTCTTAGTTTTGCAAAATCAATAATTCTTGAATAGGCACTAGCACCTGCTACAATTAGTTTTGGCTTATTTTCTAATGCTATCTTTCTTACATTTTCATAATCTATCATTTCTGTTTCTTTATCAACACCATAAGAAACAAAGTTAAATAATCTTCCAGAGAAGTTAACTGGTGAACCATGAGTTAAGTGTCCTCCATGGCTTAAATCCATTCCTAAAACAGTATCCCCTGGTTCAAGAACTGAAAAATAAACTGCCATATTAGCTTGTGAACCTGAGTGAGGTTGTACATTTGCATACTCTGCTCCAAAAAGTTCTTTAGCTCTATCTATTGCTATTTGTTCAATTTCATCTACAACGTGACATCCACCATAATATCTTTTTCCTGGATATCCTTCTGCATATTTATTTGTAAGGTATGAACCCATAGCTTCCATAACAGCTTCACTTACTATATTTTCAGAAGCAATAAGTTCTATTCCATCTTGTTGTCTTTTTAATTCTTTTTCTATAAGATTATAAATATCTTTATCTTCTTTTTTTACATTATCAAAATTCATTATTTTATCACCTCATAATTTAATAATTTATTTTAATTATAAGGTTTCTTAAACAATTTATCAACTTATTTTCAACTATATTTATTAAGTTATTTTTTATTTTATTAATTATTTTTATGATATAATTTTAATATATTTCTTAAGAGGTGATGTTTATGGATGTAAATAAACTTCTTCAAGTTTCAGCCTTTGCAGGACAAATTCTTCTTGAAAGTGGAGCTGAAACCTATAGAGTTGAAGAAACAATAGATAAAATCTGTCTAGCCTTTGGAGTTAAAGAAACAGATAGCTTTGCAACTCCTACTGGTATTATTGTATCTATTACTTATAAAGAACAAATCTATTCAACTGTAAAAAGAATTACAAATAGAGGTGTTGATTTAAATAAGGTTCATAAAATAAATGATTTATCTAGAAGACTTCAAAACAAACCTATGTATTTAGATGAACTTTATAAAACCTTATTAAAAATTAATAAAGGAGATAATTATAAAACCCTTTATAGCTACCTAGCTTCTTCCCTTGTTGCTGGAGCTTTTTCCCTTCTTTATGGGGGAGATTTTAATGATTTTATTTCATCTTTTATAATAGGTTTTGGAATAAATTATATAATTTTAAAATCAAAAAAATTTCTTTTAAATTCCTTTTTCACAAATTGTGTTGGAGGAGGCTTTACAGCTTTACTTGCTTTAATTTTTAAGTATTTTGGATTAGTACATAATTTAGACAAAACAATTATAGGGTCTATAATGCTTTTAGTACCTGGAATTATTATAACAAATGCAGTAAGAGATATTATTGCAGGAGATTATTTAGCAGGTATTACAAGAGGCTCTGAAGCTTTTTTAATAGCTGTAGCTATAGCTGTTGGAACTGGTGTGGTTATAAGCCTTTGGATTAAGGTTTTAGGAGGTACAATTTAAAAATGAATTTAATTTCTGAAAGTATTTTCTCACTTATTGGCTGTTTTGGCTTTGGAGTATTATTTAATATTAAAGGTAAAAAACTTTTATTTGCTTCCTTAGGTGGTGGACTAAGCTGGTTTGTATATTCTTTATGTTTAAATAATAATATTTCAAATATAAGTTCTATGCTTATTTCTTCAATAGTATTTAGTATTTATTCTGAAATTATGGCAAGGGTTTTAAAAACTCCTGTTACCTTACTTGTAATATGTGCTATGCTTCCTTTAGTTCCTGGTGCAGGTATGTATTATACAATGTATGATGTAGTTAAAGGAGATATTTCAAGTTCTATTTCTACAGGACTAAGTACAATTGCAAGTGCAGGTACTCTTGCCCTTGGAATTATTTTAGTAACTACTTTAACTAGAATTATTACAAAAAAAAAGAGAGCTTAAACTCTCTTTTTTAATTAGTCTTTTTTAAGTTCTATGGTTTTACTTTCTTTATTGTTTTTTATATGTTTATGATTTTTTATATGCTTACTACAATAAGCATGTTTTCCATCACATTCTCCACAATATCTAAAATCCATATCAGGGTCATCAATATCTGTAAGTCCACATACTGTACATTTATGAGTATAAGGCTTTTTTGTAGAGTTCATTTTCTTTTTATAATCCTTCATTCTTATAACATTATTTTTTCTCTCTTTCTTTTCTTTTACTGTAGAAGGCCCAAAGAATATTAGATAATTTACTACAGGAACAAAGGTTAAAACTACTCCTAATAATGAACCATTTATTAAAAATTCTACTGCTTGAAGTATTATTATTGCCCAGTTTATATAAAGCATTACCTTTGCCTTTATTGGAAGTATAAAAAATAAATAAAATGTAGCATCTGGACAAAGGGTTGCATAAGCTAAGTATAAAGAAATACTAAAGCCTGGGATTGAAAGAATATTAGTCATTACTATATCTGGAATACCAGTAAGCATACATGCTATTATTGTTAAAAAATAATTTATAAAGAAATATACATTAAATTTAAAACCACCCCAATAATTTTCAAGGGCCATTCCTATTAAATACATAAAGTATAAATTTAAAATAACTAAAATACTATTTCCTCCACTTCCTGGAACAAATACAAAGGTTATAAGCCTCCAAACTTCTCCTTTCATTACTTTAGAAGGGTCTAAATATAACATATTTAATAAATTTGGAATTACTGTAACACTTAATAAATATACAGCTAAACTTCCAAATAATATTATTTCCATTAAATTAGGAATATAATACTTTCCAAACTTTTTTTCTAGTTTATATAACCACTTCAAAAAAATCTCTCCTTTCTTTAATTTAAATAAAAATTTACTTTTTTACTTCACTTTTATCTAACTTTTTATTGTAAATAAACATATATAAAGCTGCTATAAATATTATTAAATATCCTAAAACACTATATTTATCTGGAAGTACATTAAAGATAAATAAACTTATTATTGCTGAGAATATTATATTTGTATAGTCAAATATTGATATTTCCTTAGCTGGTGCATATTTATAGGCTAAAGTTATTCCAAATTGTCCTATACTTGCAAATACCCCTGCACATAATAAAGATAAAAGTTGTAATATTTTCATAGGTGTAAAGGTTGCTATCATAAATGGAGATACAGCTATTGTTGAAAATAAAGAAAAGTAAAATACTATTGTATCAGGACTTTCCTTTCCACTTAAAGCTCTTACGCAAGTATATGCAGCAGCTGCTGAAATTCCTCCTAAAACTCCTGCAAAAGCTGGAATAACAGTAAAATCAAAGGAAGGCTTAACTACAAACAACATACCTATAAAAGCTACTATTAAAGCTATCATTTGATTTGGTTTTATTTTTTCTTTTAAAAATAATGCAGAAAATATTATTGCAAAAAAGGGACTTAATTTATTTAACATATTTGCATCTGATAAAACAAGTCTATCTATAGCATAATAATTAAAAACTATTCCTAAAGTTCCGAAGGTTGAACGCATAATAAGAACCTTTTGATTTTCTTTTTTTCCAAAAAAACTTCCCTTATGTTTTATAATTATAACTAATGCTACAAATAATGAAACTAAATTTCTAAAAAAAGTCTTTTGAAATGAAGGTATATCCCCTGCAAGCTTAACAAAAGCTGACATCATAGCAAAACCAAAGGCTGATAATATTATAAAAATTATTCCTTTAGTTCTATTACTTAATTTATTTAAGTTCATTTTTTTTAAAATTCCTCCTTAAATTAAGTATGGCTGCTACAAAAAGAAACCTTATAATAATACACATTTTAATATATATTTAGCAAAACACTATATTGTATTAATACTTCTTAATGCAACAGCTTCATACTTATTTATTTTAGTTATATTTAATACTATGTTTTATTTTAATATTAAATCCTTAACCTTTCTAAAGTCTCCATCCATAATTGTATATTTACTTAAAAGCTTTCCTTTAATTTCTGGAGATATATTTGCATGTATGTATAAAGAGTCAAGGCCTGCTTCATAAGAGCCTTTAATATCTGCTATTTCATCATTTCCAATCATTATTGATTCTTCTTTTTTTAATTTGTATCTATTTAAAACTATTTCATAATAGCTTTTATCTGGTTTACAACAATTTTCTTCTGAAGATAAAACAATACCATCAAAATAATCATATATTCCTAAAAGCTTTATTTCATGTTCTGTAAATATTTTTTGTGCATTTGATAAAAGATATATTTTCTTTCCTTTCTTTTTTAATGCTTCAAGAAAATCTATTACTCCATCATAAAGTTTTATATATTTTGTGGAAATTATTCTAAACATTTGTCCTGCATGTATTGCTAAGTTTATATCTGCATTAATTCCCTTATCTTTAAATAATCTTAAAAATACATACTCAACCTTAATTTCTGGACAATCAAATTGAGCATTTTTTTCCTTTTCATCTTCGCAGGCTTTTTTATAAGCTTTTTTTAGTTCTACTGTTTTATAATGTGCTCCATAATAGCCATAAAATTCAGCCATTTTTTCCCACAAATATGCTTTTTCTTCATTAGTATTTATATCAACTAATGTTCCATATAAATCAAATATATAGTTTTTGTACATCTCTTTCCATCCTTTATCTATAATATAATTTTTATTTATATTATAAATTATATTTAGTAAAAGTAAAAGGTGAAGATATAAAATTAAAAAATTACTCTTCACCTTATGTTTTATTGATATTCTTTTATTAAAACTATTTTATTTCTTGTAAAGAAATTTGAAAGGAAAAATAAAAATATAGTAAGTAATACTAATGCTAATATTATAGGAAATATACTTTCTATATTTTGCCCCATTTGAAGTTTTTCAACTGCTAAGAGAAACCATCTTATAGGTAAAGCATTTCCTACCTTTTGAAGAGTTTTTCCCATAAAATCAAAGCTCCAAAATGCTCCACTAAGCATAAATACTGGTACTAAAATACTTGTTGAAATTAATGTTAATGTAGATTTATTCTTTATTATTGAAGTAAGCATTATATTAAATACCACTGCAAGTAATGTTACTAAAAGCATAAGAAGTAAAAGAATCCACTTATTTTCAAAGCCAAAATTATAACCTAATATATTACATACAATATAATATTCAACAGAAGTTATAGAACTTAATAAGAAAAAGATAGTTATTACTGCACCAAAGTAAGTTTTCTCATGAATATTTGCCATAAATATTCTAGCTTTTGTACCCTGTTTTTCATCCTCTAATAAAAATCCACAACTCATTCCAGCTGATACAAATATTAAATATATAATTACTCCTAAGGAAGTATTTATTGAAGTTTTTACTTTCTTATTATTTATTATTTCATAATTTGGTTTTCCTTCATTAAAAGCCTTTAATATTTCTTTAGGTTCTATGTTTTTAGATGAAATATTTTTATAAAGTTCATCATAGGATTTTATTTGACTATTTATAATAAGCTCCATAATACTTTCCATTTCACCCATTGAAATAGCTTTTACTTTTACATTACTTCCTTTTCCATTTATAATATCTTTAGTAAAGTTTTTATCAATTGTTAATATCATTTCGTATTTATGAAATACTAAATTTGTAAGATAATTCTCATCTTTATTTATATCTATAACCTCTACTGCATCTATCTTTTCTATTTTACTTTTTAAATCTTTTCCTAAAAATCCTTCATCATTATTTATAATTCCTACCTTAAAACTTGAATTTCCTCCATATAATAAAGCAAATACAAATATTAAAACTATTGGAAGTATTATTGTTGTAATAATGAAACTTTTTCTTTTAAATAAGATTTTACATATATTTTTCATTATATTAATCATTAAAACTCCTCCTCTTTCCTAAAAGTAAACTTATAACTAACATTATTATTGATAAGGTTAAAGGAATTATTAATGAAATATAATAAGCATTTGTTTTAATACTACATAGCATACTGCTTATAGCTGTATTTATCCAATATACAGGGCTTATAACCATAAGTTTATTTAATATTGGTATTTGTATAATCATACTAATTGGTGTATAACAACCACCTAAAATACACATTACTATTATTATAGCATTTAAAATTCCTGAAAGGCTACTTTCCTTTTTACATAACATTCCAAAAATTAAACCTAAAGAAGATACAAATATTCCAAATACAATAAATATTGCTAAGAACTTTAATGTATTTTCTCCCCAATCTACTTTTAAAACTAAGGAAGAATATATATATACAATAAGGATTTGTATTACTGCAACTAAAAATCCTAAACTTAACTTTGAAAGTAATATATTGCTTTCCTTTGCCTTTGATAATCTTATTCTATTTATTGTTTTAAGTTCTTTTTCTTTTATTATTGATTCTCCTACAGTAGTTGATACATAAAGGATTATTAAAGCAAGCTCTGCAAAGGTATAATATTCTGAAGAGGTAATATTTCTTAACTTTCCTGTGGAATCTTCCTTTATATATTTATCTTCAGAACTTTTTATAATATCCTTTAAATTTTCAGGGTTAAACTTTCCTATTGTGTTATATACTGAAAATTCATTTAGTGAAGTTTCAAAAATGCTTCTTAAAATTTTTCCTCTTATTTTTTCTCCATTTTTAGGTGAATAATATTTAAAGCCCTCTTTATTAACTTCTATAAATCCATAAGCTTCATAATTATCTATTTCTTTTTTTACTTTCTCTAAAGAGTTTGTTTCCTTAAAATTTACATTTATCTCATCTTTTAAAGCATCTATAAAATTTAAAAATCCATCTTTATATATACTTTCCTCTTTTAAAGAATAATATACAATATTATTTTCATTACCTTCAAAAATTTTATCACTTGTATTTTCCATTAAGCTTTTAAGACCAAAACTTAAGGTTGTTATTAATATTATTGGAAATAAAAATAACATTATTAAATTACTTTTAGACCTTAAAAATTGTTTTATTTCCTTTTTTAGTAGTTGTATAAACATATTTTTTCACCTACTCTCTTAGCTTTTTTCCTGTTAGTGCTAAAAATACATTTTCTAATGTAGGTTCTTCACTAAATATATTTTGAATATCTATATTTTCTTTAGATATAATCTCAACTATCTTTGAAATCATATTACTACTTTTTAAAGTTGTAACTATATACTCACCCTCTAAAAAAGAAACCTTTTCTATTCCTGTTATTGAAAGAAGTTTTTTATCTAAATCCTTTATTTCCTTATTTACCTTAACATGATAAACCCTTTTATCTTCAATAATATTTTTAAGTTCTTCACTTGTTCCTTCTGCAATAATAGTTCCTTTGTCTATAATTGCAATTTTATCACAAATATCATCTACTTCTTGCATATAATGGGAAGTGTATATTATAGTAGCTCCTTCATCTCTAAGCTTTAAAACTGAATTTAATATATGATTTCTTGATTGAGGGTCTATACCCACTGTAGGTTCATCCATAATAATAAGTTTTGGAGAATGAGCTATTGCACAACCAATATTTAACCTTCTTTTCATTCCCCCTGAAAATTCAGAAGCCTTTTTATTCCTAACCTCTGTAAGCCCTACAAACTCTAAACTTTTTTCAGTCCTTTCCTTTAAATCCTTCCCTTTAAAACCATATAATGAACAAAAAAATTTAATATTCTCCTCTGCTGTTAAATCCCAATATAAAGCAAAATCCTGAGGGACTACCCCTATATTTTCCTTCCACTTTTTAATTTTATTTGTTTCCTCTTCATAAATTATCTCTCCAGAAGTCTTTTTTATAAGACCACATATCATCCCTATCAACGTACTCTTCCCCGCTCCATTAGGACCAAGTATTCCAAATATCTCCCCCTTATTTATATTAAGGCTTATTCCATCTACTGCTACTAAATCCTCATACTCTTTATAAACCTTCCTTATCTCTAACATCTTCATAATTATCCCTCCTATGCCTTAATTATATAAAAAAAACTCTCCTTTCTTAAGTAATAAATATCACCTTTCAATATGACATTTGTAATAAGGTGTTTGTAGACAGAAGAGTTGTTTTACATTATGGATTCTTTCTAAAATTTTAATATTATATAAATATAAGTTTCACTTTAAAAAAGTGGCTATGTCACAACATTTGATTGATTTTTACTAATAATTAGTATACTATAACAATATATAATTTATGGAGGAATAATAATGGAATTTATTAGTAAAGATAGTATAATAGAATTATCAAATCCTGGAGTTGTTTCAAGACAATTATTAAATCCAGAGAATTCAGCAAGCAAAAGAGTTACAATTACTGAAGTTCATTTAGAAGTTGGAGCATGTCAAATAAGACATACACATAAGGCTTCGGAGCAAATATGGTATGCAACAAAAGGTAAGGGAAAATTATTACTTGCAGATGATATGGAAAAAGAATTTAATGCTGGTGATGTAGTCAGGTTTGCTGATAATGATATTCATGGCTTGTTAAATGATGGTGATGATGAATTTATATATTTATCAATAACAGCTCCACCAATTAATTTTGGATATGCATACAAAGATAAGAAATAAAACTATATTTTATATTATTACTTTTGTTTATTAAAATATTCGATTCCTTATTTTATGATGGCGTGATGCAAGAACCTGTCGACGGAAGGACCGAATAACATAAGGAATCGAATATTTTTGAACTAAGCTAAAGTTTTTGTATATTATAAATTTCCTTTTAAATAATTCACCGCTATTGCAGTTCTATGCTCTAAATTAGTTTTATCTAATATGTTAGTTATATAATTTCTCACTGTCCCTTCTGATATAAAAAGCTTTTTGCTTATTTCTTTATTGCTTAATCCTTCGCTTATAGCTTGTATTATTTCCTTTTCCCTCTCTGTAAAATCATATTTTTTAAAGCTTGGAACTTCTTCTTTATCATAAAGCTTTTCTAATAAATTATCATTTAATACAATTGTTTCATTATGTACAGAAGCTATGGCATTTGCAATTTTTTCAGGAGAACTATTTTTTAAAATATACCCCTTTGTTCCATAAGATATAGCTTCATTTATATATTCCTCTTCATCAAAGGTTGTTAAAATTAAACACTTTGTTTCTGTTTTTTTATTTATTTCCTTTATAGCATCTACTCCATTTAAAATAGGCATTCTTACATCAACTAAAGCAACATCAACCTTATTTTTTAAGCAAAAATCTATAGCTTCTTTACCATTTGAAGCTTCTCCCACTATTTCTATATCCCCTTTTAAAGGTAACAAAATTTTTAAACTCTCTCTTATTAAAGAATCATCATCACATATTAAAACCTTAATCATATTTATCCTCCAAATTTAAAATCATGTTTAAAGTAAAGCCATCACTTCCATCTATCTTCATATTTCCATTAATTTTTTCAAGACGTTCTTCCATTCCAATAAGACCTAGCCCTTTTTTTATATTACTAGAACCTTGTCCATTATCCTTTATTTCAATTCTTGCAACCTTATTATAAATAAGTATTGAAACATTTATTTGAGAAGCTTTTGAATATTTTAATGTGTTTGTTAATGCCTCTTTTATGTTTTCTTCAATTACTATTAATCTTTTAACTCCTAGCTTTTCCACTTCTCCTTCTAAATGAAAATGAGTTTTTATGCCACTATTATATTGAAATTCTAAAAGCAGTTTTTTTATATTTTCAATAGTTATAGTTCTATCTTTAGGCTTTACATTTCTTAATACAGTTCTTATTTCCTTCATTCCTACTCTTAAATTTTCCATAGCACTTAAAAGATATTTCATGCTTATTTCATTATTTTTTCCTAAAGTTTCTTTTGTTACTTCAAGTTGCATAATAGAGCTTGTTATTCTATGTCCTAAATGGTCATGAAGCTTTTGTGCCATAATATTTCTTTCCCTTAAAGATATTACAACTTCATTTTGTTCTAAATATTTATTAAAATTTGAAACCTTTTCTTCCATAATAAATTTTTCTTTTCTATTATCCTTTTTTATATCCTTAAGATTTTTATTTTCCTCTTCTCTTCCCTTTATTTCATATAAATATAAAGTTAATAAAACTATATAAATGAAAATATTTCCTATATCCCTTTTAAAAAAGACAATCATAATTAAGCTTAAAAAAGCTATTGATTTTTCTAATGAAAGCTTATTTTTCAAAAGTTCAAAAAATAATATTGGAAATAACAAAAAAATTTCTTTAGATGAAAAATTTATAGAAAAAACTAAAATAAATATTTGAATGATTGTTATTAAATTAAAAGATACATTAAATAAGTTTTTTATTAATTGTAATATACATAAAATCATTATAAATATACTATTTAATACTATAATGTTTTTATATCCAATTTCTAAATAGATAACAAATAAGGATATAACCATAAATAAAGTTGTTATTTTTTTATTCATTATTTTTCCTCCTAACCCCTTTATTATATAACAAAAAAAGCAGGTTAATATATAACCTACTTTTTTATAACATATTAAATTTAATTTTTTTATTTTCTTCCTCTGCATCTTTAAATACATCTATTAAAAAAGTTCCATACTCTCCTAAAGCTTCAGTTAAACTTTCAGTATTTATAAACTTTATATAAACTTCTTTATCATAGGTAGAAAGAATATCATATAAAGCATCTAAATTTTTTCCATAATAATTTGGAAAGTTCATTTTTTTCATTATATATTCATGGGCTTTTTCCTTTGAAGTCATTTCTTTGCAATCTAAAACTATTTTTTTCAAAAAAAATCATCTCCTAATATAACTGTTCAAAGGTTTTATAATGGTCTTCTGTATAATAAATTAAGCCATCATTTGAATATATAATTCTTTTAGCCCCTCTATATCCACCATTATAATCTATATCACATTCATAATACTGTCTTCCTGATTTTTTAGGAAGAAGACCTTCTCTGTTTCCAAACTTATCTCCACCTATACTTTTTCCATCTGCTACATCCCATAAATTACCTTTACTACTTTCCCAACCTAAATTTTCAGCTTCTTTTTTTGTTATATAATTTGAAGGAAGTTTATTATACTTATTTATATAAGCTGCTACTTCTTCTTTAGAAGAATATTCTTTACTTTCAGATATATCTTCTTTTAAATTTTCCTCACTACTACTACTACTATTATTACTATTTGTAATATTATTATTTGTTGTTGTTTCATTTTGATTTTCAGCTGTTATTGTTTCTTCATTTCCTAAAAAGCTGTCTAAATCCTCTAATGTACATCCTAAAAATGAAGATGCCATTAAAAATACTGTTAAGAAAAGACTAAGTATCCATTTAAATTTTCCCTTTAAAAATTCCATTTTTTTCTCCTTTAAATTTATTTTTTATTTATATATTCTAAAACATTTATAAGTTTATATAAAGAGTTTTTTATCTATTTGAATATTTTTATCAATAGTGCTATACTACTTCATATGTGGAAATTAGCCATTAACTTCTTATGGCTAAAAAATTAGTAAAGGAAAGGGATTTTTAAATGACTAAAATTGATATTTTTTCAGGATTTCTTGGTGCTGGAAAGACTACTTTAATTAAAAAACTTTTAGATGAAGCTTTTAAAGGAGAAAAGGTAGTTTTAATTGAGAATGAATTTGGTGAAATAGGAATAGATGGCGGATTTTTAAAAGATGCAGGAGTTGAAATAACAGAAATGAACTCTGGATGTATCTGTTGTTCTTTAGTTGGAGACTTTGGAACTTCTTTAAAGGAAGTTTTAACTAAGTTTACTCCTGATAGAGTTCTTATAGAACCATCTGGTGTTGGTAAGCTATCTGATGTTATAAAGGCTGTTGAAAACATTGAAGGTGAAATTGATGCAAAATTAAATAATTTTGTTACAGTTGCAGATGCTTTAAAATGCAAAATGTATGAAAAAAACTTTGGTGAATTCTATAATAACCAAATTGAAAATGCAAAAACTATTATTTTAAGCCGTACACAAAAAATGTCTCAAGAAAAATTAGAAGAAGCTGTAGCTATTATTAAAAAACATAATGATAAAGCTACAATAATAACTACTCCTTGGGAAGATTTAAGTGGTGCTACTATTCTTTCTGCAATGGAAAAGAAAAATTCTTTTGAAGAAGAAGTTTTAAAAGAACATGAACATCATCACCACCATGATGATGAAGAATGTAGCTGTGGACATCATCACCATCATGATGAAGAAGAATGTGGTTGTGGACACCATCACCACCATGATGAAGAAGAATGTGGTTGTGAACACCATCATCACCATGACCATAATGAAAAAGAAGATTGTGGCTGTGAACACCATCATCATCATGACCATGAACATGGGGAAGAATGTGGCTGTGGACATCACCACCACCATCATGCAGATGATGTATTTACAAGCTGGGGAGTTGAAACACCTCATAAATATACTGAAGAAGAAATTAAATCTGCTTTAGAAGCTTTATCTGCTTCAGATGAATATGGAATGATTTTACGTTCTAAAGGAATCCTTCCAAGTGTAGATGGAGAATGGTTCTACTTTGACTTAGTACCAGGAGAATATGAAATACGTAAAGGAAATCCAGATTATACAGGAAAGATTTGTGTAATTGGTACAAATCTTAAAACCCCAGAAATTGAAAAGCTATTTAAATTAGCATAAGGAGGACAAAAATTTGGATATACCAGTTTACTTAGTTAATGGATTTTTAGAAGGTGGAAAAACTTCTTTTTTAAGAGAAACTCTTCAAGATGAAAATTTTTCTCAAGGAGAATCTACCCTTTTAATCTTAACAGAAGAAGGAATTGAAGAACTTGATAAAGAGCTTTTAGAAAAAACTAATTCAAGTTTATTAATAGTTGAAAATGAAGAAGATTTAACAGAAGAATTCTTTAAAGAATGTAATTCTGTATATAAACCTGAAAGAGTTCTTATAGAATGTAATGGAATGTGGCAAATGGAAACATTTTTCAACATGCCAGCTCCTAAAGAATGGATAATTGTTCAACTTATAACCTTACTAGATTATACTTCTCTTGAACTTTATTTAAATAATATGAAGTCAATGGTTATAGATAAAATAGGCTCATCAAATATGATAATTGTAAATCGCTGTGATGAAGACTTAGAAAAACTTCAAAGCTTTAGACGTACAATAAAGGCAGTAAACAGAGGAGCTGCTGTTTACTTTGAAAATAAGGTAGGTCAAATTATGGACTTAGGACCTGAAGAACTTCCTTATGACTTAAAGGCTAAAGTTATTGAAATAAATGATGAAGACTTTGGTATATGGTACATAGATGCCTTAGACAATCCTAAAAACTATAACAACAAAACAATAAAAATTAAAGGAATGGTTTATAATAAACCAGAATTTCCAAAGGGAAACTTTGTATTTGGAAGACTTGCAATGACATGCTGTGAAGATGATATATCCTTTGTAGGTGTTGTAGCTAAATATGAAATGGCAAAAACATTAAAACACAATTCATGGATAACTTTAACTGCTAAAGTTAAGTATGAATTTAATAAAGAACGTCAAGAAGACCTTCCTATTTTAATTGTACAAAATATTGAACCAGCTAAAGAACCAGAAGATAAAGTAACTTATTTTAATTAAAATATATTAAAATTTAAAAAGGCTATTGCATAAAGAAGTATTAATAAAATTTATATTATTATGAAAATTCTTTGTGCAATAGCCCTAATTTATTTTCATTTATATTTTTTAAATATATTATTACAAATATTTTTGACAAGAAATATTAACTATAATAAAATAAACATAAATATTATACTATGCTTATACCTTGTTAATAAAGGAGGTTTTTAAAATGATACCTAGCAAAAATAAAATATATACTTATAAAGATTACCTAACCTTTCCAGAGGATGAAAGAATAGAAATTATAGAAGGAGAAATTTTTAATATGTCACCAGCACCTGCAAGAATACATCAGAAATTAATATCAAATATATCCTATGAACTTCAACATTATATAAAATCTAATAATGGAGAATGTGAGGTATATGTAGCTCCTTTTGATGTAATACTAAAAAATGATAATGAAGAGTCTATTAATAGTAAATCAGTAGTTCAACCTGATATTTCAGTTATATGTGATAAAAATAAATTAACTGACTCTGGATGTACTGGCTCTCCTGATATGATTATTGAAATTGTATCACCATCAAATTCAAGCCATGATTATATAACAAAGCTAAATCTTTATCAGAAATATAAAATTAAAGAATATTGGATTATTGACCCAAGAGTAAAGAAAATATACGTCTATAAACTAGAAGAAAATGAATTTTATGATATGGTAAATTCATATACTTTTCAAGATAAAGTAAAGGTAAATATATATAATGATTTAGAAATTGATTTTAGTACATTTAACTTATAAAAATTTATATAAACTAGATTAAGGTAAGTGAATTATTATCCTTGCCTTAATCCAATAGACTTTTGTTAATATAACTTCATATATACATAATAACTTATAGCTTTTAAAATAATTGCTATTATTATGTATTTTTATAAAAAAATAATATTATTTTTTGAATTCATTAAAAGTTCATTAGCTATTTTTTCTGGAGTATCTTCTCTTAATACATAATCTAAAACATCGCATATTGGTAAATTTTTATGTAAAAGTTCAATATAGTAATCAGCCTTTACATCATCTACTTCACATAAATATTTTTTTATAATACTTACTATTTCAATAATATCACTTTGGCTTAAATCCTTAATATATGGAGGATTAGGAGTTAATGCCTTTCTTGAAATAATATCTAATGAAGTCCATCCCCAATATTCTATAAATTCACTTCCATCATATTCTTTACTTGTAATATGGTTAAGTTCTTCTAATTCATTACTACAATCTTTAATATTACCTTCAGCAATAATATCAATCAATCTTCCAACATATTCTATTTTGCTTTCATCTATTATTGGAAATTCTAATTCTTTTCTCATATCATTAATCTTCCTTTAGTTAGCTATCTATATCTTTTTTCATACAATATCTCTTCTTATGGCAAAATAGCAACTGCCCTTACTAAACTGCCTTCTGCTTCTATCTTTAATGGAAAAGCTGCTATTTTAAATTCTTTAGCATTTAAAAGTTTTTCTATATTACATAAATTTTCTAATATAAAAATTTCATTTTTTAAAAGCATTTTATGACTTTCAAAGGGAAATCTATCAGGAGAAGGCATATCAAATCCTATCATTTTTATATTATTTTCTATAAACAATTTTATAATTTCAAGGCTTATTATTGGATGATTTTCATAATATTCTTCTTTTCCATATTTACTTTCAAAACCAGTATATATTATTACAATATCTTTATTTTTTATTAGCTTTTCATATTCTTTTTTAGGTTTTATTAAATCTTCTCCAATGCAGTTTAAGATAACTCCTTTTCCATAAAAGTTATCTAAAGAAAATTCACTTATAAATCTTTTATCATTAGTTAAATGCATAGGTGCATCTATATGAGTTCCTAAATGCATTCCTGATTTTATTATATATGAAGTATAGCCATCCTTTTTATAATTTTTATCTTCTAATAAAGAAATATCATCATCTCCTGGATATTTTGACATACCTTCATGGATTTTATAAGATAAATCTATTATCATAGTTTCTCCTTTTTATATGAAAAAATACTTCCAAGAAATATTGTAATTACAACTACACTACTAAAAGCAATTAAAATTGTCATAAGCTTAGCATAAAAATTTAGTGGAACAATATCTCCAAAGCCAATAGTTGTAAATGTAGTTATGGTAAAATATAATAAATCAAAATTACTTGGATTATTTGAAAAAGCATTTATATCATATGCTTTTATAAGACATACTCCTAAATATAAATTTATTATAATCATACTTACTATAACTAAAGCTGCTACCATTAATTTAGATAAACTTGATGAATCAGCTTTAGTAAACTTAATATTTTTTGGATTTTTCATAATTTTAAATAAGATTTTTAAATTAATTATATAACATATTATAATCCCTAAAATACCTGGTATAAAAAACATTTTTATACTTTTAGGAAAAATTATTAAGAAAAAAGAATATATACTTGTAATAAAATAGCTTAACAAAAAATATCCTTCTATACTATCTTCTATACTTCTATTCATAAATTCATGTATTCTTGAAGAAATAAGAAGAATATATCCAATTAAATAATGAAAAATTATATATACTATTAAAAGAAATATAATTTTAAAAATGGAAGATACTTCAAAATACCTTCCAAATAAAATATATATTCCTAAAAAGCAAGAGCCTTCTGACAAAATTATCATTATACTTTCTGTTAATCTTAACAATATGTTTTTATTAAAAAATATTATTTTATAAGATTTATTTATTTCCTTTATTCCTAAGAAGAAAGTCTTTATTTTTATCCCTCCTAAAAATACTTTTTACTAAATAATTATTTTCAAATTCACAGTTTATTCTTAATAACTAATTGTTTATATATAAATTCACATATTTTTATAACTTTTTCTTTTGAAAATCCTTCTAGTGATTCTATAAATAAATCTACAATCAAATTGCAATATCTATCCTTTTTAGGGATTACTTTATATTCTACCACATCCTCAATAAATTTAGAAAATTCTTTTGTTCTATATTTTGTATCATTTAAATTAAATCTATTAATATGTCTTTCTATAAATAGTTTTTCTTCATCAGTATATTCATATAAAATACTAGGAATAAATTTTTGATTTAATATGTCATATTGAATTAAATAATATTTATTTGTTTTTTCACTTTTTACTCCAAATGGTTGCAAAATTATTTCTGCTTCTGATTTTTTAATATATATATTTCTTAATTTTTTATATTCTTCACAACTGTTTAAACACTTAGTTGAACATTTGGTAGATTGTTCAAAGTTATTTATCTCTTCTACTGTTAATCTTCTTTGATTATCTCCTCTTTTTTTGAAGGATAAATTACATTTAGAACAGGTTATTGAAATATTGACTAAACAATTAACTAATTTATCACAATTAACTTTTTCAATGGAATGCTCTAAATGGCCAAAATTTTTTCTGTCTACTAAAACTTTAGCATAACAATACATACAATATCCCCTTGAAGCTTTTATTAAAACCTTTTTTAGATTTTCTTTTCCATCTCCTTCATATGAATATATAGTATCACTATTATATTGAGGTTCAAAATTTGGTATATCTAATAAAAAAATATCTTTTGGCATCCTATCACCAACTTTTTATCTCATTTAATATAAGTAATTGAGAGTTAGTTAATTTTTCTTTTTCAATTTTATTTAATTTAGTTTCTTCTTTCTCTGTCCATGTTCCAGAAATTTTAAAATTTAGTAAATTTCTAAGTTCAAATTCTATATCATTTGCCATATTGTTATCACTTAATTTGTAAATTTTTTCAAATATTTCTCTTGCATCTGTTACAGTTGAAAAATCATTTCCATCTAAACATTCATAACTATTTCCTTTTAAAACAATAATATTAAAATCAATAGAACTTGCTATTACATCTGCTGAATGTGTAGTTATGATAAAATTCATATTATTAAACTTTTTCATTAAAAATGGTAAAATTTTTTTTTAATTTTTTGTAGATAAAAATTCATTTATCTCATCAATTACTACTATTGGATTTTTATTTATATTATTATAAGAATTTTTAAAATATAATAGTTCTAAAAAAATCCTTATTATAGCTTGATACCCACTAGATAACTTTTCTACATTTTTATCTATTAACAATTTTTGTTTTTTTCCTAATATTAAATTATCTTCAATAGCAATATCAAAATCTACATTAAGAAAATCTTTAATTAACATTTTTAGTTCTTCCTCAAAATTTAAATATACCTCTTCAATAAATCCTATACCTGTTTTATTAAAATCAAAGCTATCATTTAAATTAAAAATATTTTCTTCTAGTCTATGTTTTAATACATTTATATAAGTATTACTTATTTTTTGTATATCTCCTATTTTTTCATAATTAAAACTTCTATTTACTGAATCTATAAAATAATACCCTTCTTTTTTATCCATTAAAATATTTCTAAGTAATTCTGATTTTCCACTTGAATTATCCCCTATAATAATAGCATTTTTATATTTTAATTTTTCATTTTCTATTTTATCCTTTATTTCTTTTAACATATTGTTGTAACTTTCTATAGACATAATTAAACCTCGCTGTAACTTTTGATTTAGATGATGACGAACTTAATGTATTTTTTGTATATTCTTCATCATCTAATAATTCATTACAAATTTCATCATTTATTTTATAATCTCCACCTACATACTGACTAGCTAGATATAAACTTTCTAATAGTAATCTTGGTTTTTTGCTTTTTATTTCTACTCTATTTATAAATATTTCTAAAGATTTTTGATAATATTTAATTTCCTCTTCATTAAAATTAATAGCTTCATCTGAAAAATCATTTAATAATTGTGGGTATGAATTATTATAATTTTCTATAACTATTTTTTCATCTACCAGTTTAAAATTATGTTGAACAGCACAAAATCTTAGTAATAATTCAACATCTTTACTATTAGGATGTTTTTCTCCATAAATTTCTCTCCATTTTAAATTATTATTATTTATTTCATGAAGCATATCATAAAAAAGAGATTGATAAACACCATTTCTTAATTCCTGATTTTTAAGTGGTGTTCCTGCACTATTTAAGTTTTCAAATACTTTATATAATACTCTATTTTTATTACTATCATTACCATTAACTTTTATTTCTATTACTGATATATTAGTAAAATTAACACTTTTTTTTATATATGCTGGAAGGTCAGCATAAGTAATATCTAATTCCTTTTCTTTATTCTCTTCAATATATTTTAATTTATACTTCACATCTTTTAATTCATAAAATTCTTCTAATATTTCTCCAAATTTCTTTTTACCATTTAATAAATCTTCATTACTCATTAATTTTTGCAATTCAATTTGTGTATTAGTAATATTTTTTATATATTTACCTTTATAATATAAAAATAAACTCATAATTCTTTGTTGACCATCTAATATTTCCATTTGATTATTTTTATTTCTATATACATATATAGGAGGTATAGGTAATCCTCTTATTAAAGAAATTGCTAAATTTTCTACCTGCTCTTTTTTCCATATATATTTTCTTTGATATTTAGGAATTACATATAATGCTTCATCAAATCCTTCTATAAGAGTTTTAAAGGCTAAATCTACTTTATTTTGAGTTATACTTATATTATTTATATAGCTATAATCTAGCTCATTTGTAATTTTATCATCTTCTTCATCTAGCTTTAATATTAACTGCTCTTTATCCATTTATTCACTCTCCATTAATAAAATCTAGCTTTTAGATATGTGTTACATTAATTTTATCATATAAAGTAAATAAAAAAAATAATGATATTTATTGATTTTTAATAAACAAAATTATATTAAATATTTAAAGTTAATATCCTTAATAAATCTACTTGTATCAGTAAGTCTTCCCCATTTATTTATTTTGCTATTTGTTAAATATAATTTCTTTTTTGCCCTTGTTATAGCCACATAAAAAAGTCTTTTTTCTTCTGTTAAATCTTTTTTATTTATTGCTTGGTAGGATGGAAATACTTTCTCTTCAAGGCCTGCTAAAAATACATAGTCAAATTCTAACCCTTTTGCTTGATGAACTGTTATTATTGGTATTATTTCTTTTCCTGTTCTTTCAATCATTAATTCTTCTATTTCTCCATTTGATAAAGAAGTTAAACTTACAACATCTATTAAAGAATCTCTACTACTTTTTTCTTTATCATCAAATATTTTTAAAAACTCTTTAAAGTCATTTATTCTATTAAATTTTTCTTCTTTTTTATCTCCATATTTATTTTGGAAATTAAAGTTACTTAATATATAATCTATAATCTCATAAGGTCTTTTATTATAGCTTTCTTCTATTAGTTTATTTATATTTATTGAAACTTCTTTAAAGGATTTTATATGTTTTCCTATAAGTCCTATTCTTTCAAAGGAAGTTTTTCTTATTTTTTCATTTATAGCATATACAAGTAAATAAGCTGTTGCCTTTACATCATCTAAAGCATTATGGCTTGGATTATGTTTTATAGGAAAGATTTTACTTAAAGTTTCTAATTTATGATTAGGTAAATTAGGATAAAATCTTCTATATATATCTAAAGTATCATATACTCCTTTAAATATAGGCTTATTCATTTTGCATCTTTCAAGTTCACTATTTAATATACTTATATCATAATTTACATTATGTCCAATAATTAAAGCATCCTTTGAATAATCTAAAAATTCTTTAAAAACTTTTTCTTTATTCTCTCCATATTCTTTTAAATATTCATCACTAAAGCCATGTACTAAAACTGAATTTCCAACTGATTTATTAGGTTTTATAAATCTTTCAAAGGTATCTATAACCTCTCCTTCTTTATCTATTTTTATTGCTGCAATTTGTATTATTTCATCTTTAGTAACATCTACTCCTGTACTTTCTACATCAAAAACTATAATTTTGCCACCATTTTCATAAGTGTCTAATAAACTTGAAAAATATTCTCCATTTATATTTTCTTCTATAAAATCTGTAAGCTTTACTCCTACTTCTTTATAATGTTTTGATTGAATTTCTTCTATAGTTTTTGCTCCAATTCCTTTAGAAAATTTATTTAATATTCTTTCAAGACTTATAGAATCATTTTTATTAACTATTATCTTAAAAAAGGCTGTTATATCTTTAATTTCTTCCCTTCTAAAAAACTTATACTGGTCAACAAGGGCAAATTCATATTTAGAATAGTTATTTTTTAAATACTCACTTAATTCAATATTTATAAAATTACTTCTAGTTAATATACATATTTTCTTTTTAGAGTTATCCTTATTGTAGATTTCATCTATTGTTTTATTTATATATTCTGCCTCTTCTTTTCTACTTGAAAGAGCCTTATAAGTTATTTTTTCTCCTTCATAATCACTTACAGCTTCTATATCCTTTAAATAAGCTTCTTTATATTCCTCATTAAAAGCATTTTTTAAATATTCATCTGAAGCTTTAGTAAGAAGTTTAGTTCCTCTATAGTTTTTTGAAAATTGAATAATTCTAGGATTATATTTATTTTTAAAATCTTCTTCAATATCCTTAGGCTTTGAGCCACGCCAAACATAAATTGTTTGAAATTTGTCTCCACAAAAAAGTATATTATTACCTTGAAAAATTTTTTCTATTATTTTATACTCTACAAAACTTGTATCTTGAACTTCATCAATATTTATATACTTATATTTATTTTTATACTTATTAACTATTTCCTCATCTTCAAATAATTTTTTTGCCTCTATTATTAAATCACTAAAATCAAGCATATGATTTTTTCTAAGTTCATTATTATATTTATTAACAAGTATATCCCCATACCTTTCAAGGGCTTTTAAAAGATTATAATCTAAAACTCTTTCATAATCTTTTTTTGCTGTACATATTTCTATAATTTCTTCTCTTTTTTCATTAAATAAATATTTAATTACCCTTTTATAATCATTAATTGTATCTTCTGTAATATAATTTAGTTTAATTCTTGTGTTTTTTACCATTGAAATAAAATCATACATAGCTTTAATAGAAAAAATATTATTAATTTTTTCTATTATTTCTTTACTATCCTCTTCATCTATTACAGTAAAATCAGTAAAAATATCTGTTTTTTTCTTTGCATTATCCTTTATTATATCTAAACAAAAAGAATGAAAAGTTTTAATTGTTATATCTTTTGACTCTTTTAAAAGAGCTTTTTCTATTCTCTCCTTCATTTCTTTGCAGGCTTTATTAGTAAAGGTTATACATAATATTTCCTCTGATTTTCCTTTATTACTTTTTATTATATTTACAATCCTTAAAGCCATTGCTTCAGTTTTTCCTGTTCCTGCTGAAGCAATAAGTAATATATTTTTATCTAATTCATTTATTAACTCTTTTTGCTCTTTATTAGGTATCACTTTTATTTATCCCCTTTTTATTTATTACTTCTTCTAACTTAATAACTGCTTTTATTCTTAATCCATCTTCTTCAACTTCTAAATTTTCAAGGTCTACTTCATTAAAATTTTCTTTATCTATTATTACAGCACCTTTAGCAAATTCAATATTATTATCTTCTTTAGGAAACCAATCCTTTATAAAGCTATCCATTACTATATTAACTATCAATTTAGGTAACTTTATATCTAAAAGTTTAATTTCTTCTATGTTAATAACTAAATCCTTATTATCATTTAATTTAGGAGAAATTTTAACTTCAATAGGTGTAGTTATATTCTTTGTTACTTTATAATCAACAGAAATAGTAACATATTCTTTTTCTGTATACATTGCTACATTTTCCATTTTTTCATTTTCTGTTTCTTCTAAAAAATAATTTATTCCATTTAAAATAGCTTCTTTTGGTGCAAATAAAGTTCCTTGAAGTCTTACAGGATTATTTATTATTTCTAAGTCTTCAGCTTTTATTCCAGCTATAGAATTTAAAAGTTCTAATACTTTAGAATTATATTCAGTTGAATTTAAAGGGTTTTCTTTTATATTTTCTTTCTTTCCTTTTAAAGAACTTGCAAAAAACATTCCAAGCATAAATGCTATAATTATAGAAATTACTAAAAAAATAACCTTTTTGTCTTTTAAATTTTTTAATTTTTCATTCATACTAATTTCTCTCCAATAAAAAAATATATTATTATTTTAACATAAAAAAAGAAGCTGTTACATTAATAAATGTTCAAAGAAAATATATAACATTTTAAATATATTATATATTTTAATTGAAGTTTTTTATGCAACAACTTTTCTTCTTATTTTCTTATTTAACAGCTTTAAAATTGTGAATAGATAAATTTAGGTGCAGTAGATAAATTGGCTAAAAGAAAATATCCATAAATACACATCATTATTATGTAAAAAAACAAAACATATTTTAAAAAACTTAAACTGCTTTTTTTAAAAATTTTCTTTTTTAAATTCATAAATACTTTCATTTACCTTAACCCATCCTTTCCATCCTATATGAACATTATCTTCAAAGAAATATTTTGTATATTCATCCTTTGATAAATCTTTAAGTTCTACATTATATTCTTTTGCAATTTTTCTTATATTATCATAATACTTTTCTCTATCTTCTTTAGGAAATCCAGTATAATCATACCACCTTCCATTAACAGGAATACTTATTAATAATGGCTTTATATCAAGTTCTTTACATACATCTAAAAAGCATTTTAAATCATCATATTCTGGTGAAGTACAATAGCTATTATTAAGGGCTGAATCCTTTTTCTTTTTAAGTTCTTTAATCATATATTTTTTATAATATTTATCTGATACATAAAATTCATTATGACTAGCTTCCTTTTCTCCATCTTTTTCAGCTTCTTTTAAATAAGAATTCCATAACATTTCTTTATCTTCACCTAATACTTTGTTCTGCTTTTTTATTCCTTCTTTTGAAGCACTTAATAAAACTGATGTTTTAGATTTTTCTTCAAGAAATTTATTATATATTCCAAAAAAAATATCATCTTTTATAGAGCCTTTATTTTCATACAGAACCTTTTCATATAACTTTACTCTCTTTAATGTAGGCTCATCTTTTTCTAATAACTCTTCTGTTCTTTTTATCATATATTCTTTTGTTTCATTAGATAACTTATCATTTTCAAGCATTTTAATAAAATTATTTTCTGAAAATCTTGAAGCATATGCCTCTTTTAATACTCCTGTATTTCTAAACCATTGAGGTGATAAAATAAGAGCTACTTTATTTTCCTTCATTCCATCACTTATAGAACTTAATGTAATTGCATGAGAAAGGCTTTGATAATATCCTGCCCCTATTGCCATTATATTAAACTTTTCTTCTTGAAACATATTTTCAGGATGGTATTTTGTCTTTTTTCCATGACTAAATTCTGAAGAACCAAAAACTACAATACTATCTTTATCAAGATTACTTGTAATAGCTTCATGAGAAAAAAATTTATCATCATTTACCCAAGTTCCAAATTTATGATTATTAAAATCTAATTTTCTATCAACAAATATATCAATGCTTATAGCAGTTAGCAAAAATAATACCAGTGCTGTTAAAAATGCAACTACTTTTTTCAACCTTACTAACTCCTTGTCTTTAATAAATTAATAATTTTATTTGGTGTATCCATATCCTCTCTTGTTACTTCAGATGGTGAAACAACTATATTTAGTTTTTCTTCAAATTCAACTAAAAGCTCTACAAAAGATAATGAATCTAATAAATCATTATCAAATAAAGATATATCTAAATCTTCCTTTACCACATCATCCTCACAAACTTCTGCTAATATTTCTAAAATCTTTTCTTCCATTTATTTTTCCCTCCATAATTATAATAATTTACTTATATATTCTGTAAATCTTCCAGAGAAGATTAAGAATCCAAACATTACAAGATTTATTGTAATGAACCAAGATAACACTTGATACCATTTTTTCTTTTTATTTTTCTTATAAAACTTTGATTTCTTTTGGTAGGTTTCTGTTACTGCTAATAAAATGCCATGATATAATCCATAAAGTATATAATAAGGTGTTATTCCATGCCATACTCCCATTATAAGCATATTTACTATAAAACCTACAGATGCTCTTTGAAGTTTTGTAGAAAACCATTTTTTCTTTATACATTTCATTACAAAACGAGAAAAAACAAAATCTCTAAACCAATGGGATAATGTTATATGCCATCTATCCCAAAACTCTTTTATATCTTTACTTATAAATGGTTTATTAAAATTTTCTGGGGTTTTTATACCTAATATATAGCTTGTCCCTATTGCCATAAGACTATATCCTGCAAAATCAAAAAACATATAAAATCCATAGCTATATCCATAAAATAACATTGATAAAAAGCTATAACTTTCTATAAAGCTTTCTTCAATTTTATAAAAAATTGCAGCTAGTACAAATTTATATAGTATTCCTATTAATATTTTTTCAATACCATCTCCGAGTAAATTAAGATATTCATTTTTTTTATAAACTTTATTCCAATCTTCAGAAAACCTTCTGCTTCTATCAATAGGTCCACTACTTATACTAGGAAAAAATATTAAAAATCCAGTAAACTCTAAAAAGTTTATTTCATTTATAACTCCATCAAAAATTTCTATTATAATTTGTGCTGTTCTAAAAGTTACATAGGAAATTCCTAAAATTTGAAACAAGTGAAATGGTAATATTCCAGAAAGTTTACATAACACTAACGGAATAATAGAAATAACTAAAAATAAAGTATATATATTATTATTTCTGCCATATTTTTTTCTAAGCTTTAAATAAATGCTAACTGTTAAAAATTCAATTAAGAAAAATATTCCCCAAAATAAAAGTTGTTTTTTATCACTTCCTATAACTAAAAAAATAAATATTAAGGAAGATAATAATCTATAACCTTTAAGGGATTTTTCCATTACTCCTAAAAATATAGCTGGAATTAATAATATTATAAGGCATATGAAAAATTGTAAATCTCCAAAAAAACTCATCTAAAGAAGTCCCCCTAAGAACTTTCTATCTGCCTTTCCATTTGCAGTCATTGGAATTTTATCTATAAAAACAATTTTTTTAGGAACCATATAATCTGGTATATGTTCTTTTAGTTTTGTTTTTATCATTTTAGAATTTGAAAGAGTATTTTCTAAATGCTCCTCTGTTGAAACAAAGGCTGTAAGACTTTTTACCTTTCCATCTTTAACATTTGGAATAACAACTGTACTTGTTATTTCAGGAAGTTTTAAAATATTGTTTTCAATATCTTCAATTTCTATTCTATATCCATGAAGCTTTATTTGAAGATCCATTCTTCCACAGTAATAAAGTTGTCCTGATTTTATATATCCAGAATCTCCTGTATGATATCCTTTGTATTTTTTCCCATCTCTTTCTAAGGTAAAGAAGGACTTTTTAGTTATTTCAGGAGAATTAAAATATCCAGCACTTACTGTATTTCCAATTATAATTATTTCTCCCTTTTCATTTTCCTTTAAAATATTTCCATTTTCATCCCATATCTCTATAAAAGAGCCTTCCTTTGCTTTTCCAACAGGAAGAGCTCCTTCCTCTTTTAAAAGTTCTTCTGTTACAAGAATATCAGTAACTGCAACTGTTGATTCTGTTGGTCCATAGGTATTTATCACCTTTGCATTTTTAAATCTTTCCATAAGATTTTTTGCTGTATTTTTTGGTAATGTTTCTCCACAAAATAAAAATAATTTTAAAGAAGGAATATTCTCACCATTAAACTTTTTATCTAAAAGACAAACATCTGCAAAAGATGGTGTAGAAACCCATATATTAGGATTTGTTTCTATTAAAAATTCCATAAGTTTACTATAATCATTTTGTATAGCTTTGCTCATAGTATATAAAGTTCCTCCTGTTGCTAAGGAAGTATATAAATCCATTACAGATAAATCAAAAGAAAATGGTGCTTGATTTAAAAATCTTTTATTTCTTTTTTCCTCTGCTTTTGACCCAAGATTTACTGACCAATTTAAATAATTGTTTAAATTTTCCTTTGTTATTTGAACTCCTTTAGGCTTTCCTGTACTTCCAGATGTAAAAATAATATAAAATATATCATTATCTTTAACATAATTATTAGGATTTATTTTTTTATCTGTTTCTTTTATTATATTTTTTATTTTAGATAACTCTAAAATTTTTCCAAACTCATTACTAAGTTCTTCAACTGCTAAAATAACAGGTGGATTTACCATATCTATTATTGTCTTCACTCTAGCTAAAGGCATAGAAATATCTATAGGACAATATGCTCTTTTTGACTTAACACAAGCTAAAAAACATACAATCATAAATGGACTTTTATGACCATATACAACTATAGGTGATTTATTATCCTTATAATTTTCTTCTAAATAATATGCAAGCTTATCTGAAAATTCATGAAGTTCTTTATAAGTAATACTTTCATCTAAAGATTTTACTGCCACTAATTCTTTATCACTTTCTGCATATTTTTTTATTTCTTCTAATATATCCAAAACTAGCACTCTTCCTTTCATAAGTTAAATTACATTTTTAATTATACCTATAAAATATTAAGAAATTCTTAAGTTAATCTTATTTATTTCTTGAACTTAATAAGCTTTAATAAACAAAGATTATTATAAACTCATTAATTTATAAAGGCAAGAAAGTTAATTTTTTGTAACCAAATGTTCTCTTCTTTCATATTTAACTAGAATAATATATTATAAAAAAAGAAGCTATAGTGCCTAATAAACACTATAACTTCTTTAATTTTATATTTATTTTTTTCCATTAATTTTTATATGTAAGATTTCATTTTTTGATGGAAAGGTATAATGAAATCCCCATTCTCCAGCACCTGAACTTACTATAGCATTCATATTATTAAATTTTCCTAAACCATATACCATATCATTTGCCATTTTAACAAATATATATGTACCTAATAATTATTCTATTTTTCCAAATAATTTAGCAAATGGATTTTCATTAAAATCTTCTGCTTCTTTTTGCATTTTTTTCATTATATTATTAACTTCTTTTTTATTAACTTTAGAAGATTTGTCAAATCTCTTTTTAAAGACACTTTCTTTTTCTCTAAAGTTACAGTTTTCCCCTACACATACATAAATTTTCCCTTCTCCTTGCCCTCTAAGTTCTAATTTTTTATGACACTCTGGGCATCTTGCATTTGTAAGTCTTGCTAAGTTTTCTCTATAGCCACATTCTCTATCTTGACATACAAGAAGTCTCCCATTTTTACTTTTTACTTCTAAAAGGTATTTTCCACAGTTAGGACATTTCTTTCCTGTTTGATTATCATGATGAAATTTTTCTGTGCCACCTTTAACATCTTCAACTAAATTTGTTGCATATTCTCTCATGCCTTTAATAAACTTAATATCATTACTTTTTCCTTTTGCTATATCCTCTAACTCTTTCTCCCATTTAGCTGTTAAAAGTGGTGATTTTAAATCCTTTGGTACTAAATCTATAAGTTGTTTTCCCTTTGAGGTTGGATAAATATCTTTTCCCTTTTTCTCTATTACAAAGGAATTAAATAATTTTTCAATAATATCAGCTCTAGTTGCAACTGTTCCAAGACCACCAGTTTCTCCTAAAGTTTTTGCAGCATCCTTTCCTACATTTATATATTTATGAGGATTTTCCATAGCTGATAAAAGAGTAGCTTCATTAAATCTTGATGGTGCTGTAGTTTCCTTTTTAACTTTATTAACTGAAACTATTGTTACTTTATCTCCTTTTTTAAGGTTTGGAAGTTCTTGATTTTCTTCTTCCTCATCTTTTAAATTATCATATAACCTTTTCCATCCCTTATTTTTAGTTATATTTCCTTTAGCTATAAAAATTTCTTTAGCAATATCTACAACTATTGTTGTTTGTTCATATTCATAATTTGGCATTAATACACTTAAAAATCTTTTAACTACAAGGTCATAAATATTTTTTTCCTCTCTATTTAAATTAGCTAAATTTCCTTTTTCTTCTGTTGGAATTATAGCATGGTGGTCACTAACCTTTGAATTATCAACATAGTTTTTATTAGCCTTTACTCCTAATTTTAACAATTGCTCAGCTACTGCTCTATATTCTCCAAAGGCTACTGCCTTTAATCTTTCAGGTATTGTTTCTACAATATCTGAAGTTACATATCTTGAATCTGTTCTTGGATAGGTTAAAATTTTATGATTTTCATATAACCTTTGCATTAAATTTAAAGTTTCTTTAGCTGAATATCCAAAAATTTTATTTGCATCTCTTTGAAGCTCTGTTAAATCATATAAGGCAGGAGAATATTTCTTTTTAGTTGCCTTTTTAACTTCTATAACTTCCCCATCTTTTCCCCTACACTTATTTATAATAGAATCTGCTATTTCTTCTTTAAAGGTTTTATTATCTATCCAATTTAAAGTAAAACCATTTTCCTTTGCATTTAAGCACCAATAATTTTCTGGTTTGAAATTTTTTATTTCCTCTTCCCTATTTACTATCATAAAAAGGGTTGGAGATTGTACTCTTCCTGCTGAAAGTTGAGCATTGTATTTACAAGTTAAGGCACGAGTTACATTAAGACCTACAAGCCAGTCAGCCTCTGCTCTACATACAGCTGCTTTATAAAGATTTTCATACTCCTTTCCATCTTTAAGATTTTTAAATCCATCTAAAATTGCTTTTTTAGTTTGAGATGAAATCCATAACCTTTTAAGAGGCTTTTTTACATTAGCCTTTTCTAAAATCCAACGAGCCACCAATTCTCCTTCACGACCTGAGTCTGTAGCAATTATTATTTCACTTACATCATTTCTTAATAATTGTTTTTTCACCTCATTATATTGCTTTTTTGTTTTATTTAACACTGTAAGTCTCATATGATTTGGTAACATTGGAAGTGTTTCCATACTCCACTTTTTATATTTTTCATCATACCCTTCTGGGTCCATAAGTCCTACTAAATGTCCCATAGCCCAAGTTACTATATATTTATTTCCTTCAATATATGCTCCCTTATTTTCATTACATTTAAGAACCTTTGCAAGTTCCTTTCCTACAGATGGTTTTTCTGCAAGTACTAAAGCTTTTCCCATTTACTAAGTCAACTACCTTTCTTTTTTATTTATAAAAATTATATCATAAAGATAATTTTATTGCTTAAGTGTTTTAAATATGGTAAATTTATCTTGATAAGATAATTTATATAAACAAAGGAGTGTTACTTTTGGAATGTAGTGCAATTGGAACTAGAGATAATATAAAGATTATAGATAGTGCAGAAAATAAAGGAATGAAAGTTGAGGTTTTAGAATATCTTAAACTTAAAGGAAGTCCAAGCATTATGGGAGCTCAACAAATGTATTTTATGGAAAAACAAAATATAAGAGCTAGACAAATTGCTATCTATCTTGAAAACGATTCTGTAGAAATTGAACCTGGTGCTATGAGTTATTTTAAAGGAAATATTGAAATGGTATCTGGAGTAACTGCTGGAAATGTTTTAGGAAGAGTTTTCTCAAGTATGACAACAGGAGAATCTGTTTCCCAACCTAAATATAAGGGTACTGGAATGGTGGTTTTAGAGCCTTCTTTTAATCACTTTCTTGTATTAGAATTAGATGATGAAGAAATAATTGTTGATAAGGGAATGTTTTACTGTGCTCAAGGGGGAGTAACTGTTAAACCTATTATGCAAAAAAATGTTTCCTCTGCTCTTTTAGGTGGAGAGGGTATATTTCAAATATCACTTTCAGGAAAAGGTATTGTTGTTTTAGAATGTGCTGTTCCTGTATGTGAAATTGATGTTATTGAATTAAATAATGAAACTCTTAAAGTAGATGGTAACTTTGCTGTTCTTAGAAGTGGAAACATAAGCTTTACTGTTGAACGTTCTGCTAAAACATTAATAGGTTCTGCTGTAAGTGGAGAAGGTCTTGTTAATGTTTATAGAGGTACTGGAAGTGTATGGCTTGCTCCAACAATAAAAATTTATAATACAATAAGTACAGCAACTCTTTATGGAGGTACTACTACTGCAAGCCTTAATATGAACACAAGCAAAAGCAAATAAAAAATTTTTAAATACTTAAATAGATTAAATATATTATTTTTATATAATTTTATATGAATTTAATATATTTAATTTTTTTGTACTTTTTTAAAATAAATTGACTTTTTCTTAAAATAGAGTGATAATATTTATATGATATTGATTATCATTACAAGATAAGGAGGATTTTCAAGTTGTTTTATACAAATGATATTTTAAAAATTTTTAATAATTGTTGCGAATTTCCAATAACATTAATAAATTCTAATTATGAAGTTATACATAAAGAAGGTTTTAAAGATGAGTTTGAACCTATATTTTCAAAATTTGTAGAAGATTCTATTCTTACAAATATCCCCTTTAATGATGCTCCTTTAACCTGGACTTATGAAAATAGCATAAATTATTATATTATTCCTCAAAAAAATGAGGATTCAATTCAATACTTTTTAGTAGGGCCTTATAAAACGGAGGTTAATTCTTCAAAACATCCTAATGTTCCTTTAATGGATACAAAATGTTTAAAATACCTTTATGATTTACTTATGAATATAATAAAAGATTACTCTTCAAACAAGCTTGCTGCTTTTTCTCCTAATATATCTAGGGTTATAAAGCATGTTGAAAATAATTATTCTGAACCAATTTGTGTTTCATCAATATGTAAAGACTTTAATATGAATAAATGTTATTTTTGTAGATTATTTAAAAAAGAGACAGGCATTACATTTATTCAATATTTAAATAACTTTAAAGTTGAAAAAAGTAAGGAGCTATTAAAAGGGACAAACCTTTCTCTTTTAGAAATTGCTTTTGAAGTAGGATTTTCAAACCAAAGTTACTTTAGCACAATATTTAAAAAAATTACTGGTGCAACACCTCTTGATTATAGAAATTCCTTTAAAAACTAAATAAAAAAATATTGTCTAGTGTAGCAAAACTCTAGGCAATATTTTTTATTTTTTTGACTATAACCTTTTATTATAATATAATTATTTTTTGAAAGTGTAAAATCATATTAAAATTTTTATATAAAAAAGGAGAATTACATATGAAAGATACTTCACTTATAAATAAAACCTTACTTCAAAATGCAAATAATGATTTATATATGAAAATGCTAGGTATTGAAATTATTGAAATTTCTAGTGGCTATGCAAAAGCAAAAATGAAAGTTACAAAAGAAATTTGTAACCTTTATAATTCTGTTCATGGAGGATGTTTGTTTTCTTTAGCTGATATTACAGCAGGTTATGCAGCTTGTGCTTATGGACATTATGTTTCTACTATTTCAGGAAATATGAATTATATAAAACCTGCCATGAATACTAACTACATATATTGTATAGGAGAAGTTGTTCGTCAAGGAAAACAAATTTCTGTATATAATATAGAATTATCTGATGATAATGGAAATATACTAGAAACAGGCTCCTTTACCTTTTTTACCTTAAATAGAGAGGTATAATTTATTATTTAAATACATATAGGTTCATTATTTTTTTAACTGTTTTATAGTAGCTAAAAAATAATGAACCTAAAATAAGTTTTATTGATAAATAGCTTTTATAGGGTCCATCTTTGAGGCATTTCTAGCAGGAATTATACCAAATATAACTCCAACTAAAACTGATATAGATGCTGAACCTATAAGGGTTTTTGCAGTTAATACAGCCTTAAAGCCTTCAATAGGAATAAATGTACTTACTAAGCTTCCTAAAATATAACCTAAAACTATACCTATAATTCCACCAACTCCAGTTACTATTACTGCTTCAAATAAAAACTGGAAAAGTATTGTTCTTGGCTTTGCACCAATAGCCCTTCTTATACCAATTTCTCTTTTTCTTTCAGTTACAGAAACATACATTATGTTCATAACTCCTACTCCACCAACAAATAAAGCAATTCCAGTTATTGCAGAAACAAAAGTTGTAATAGCACCTATAATAGTTGTTAAAATTTCTATTTGTTCTGAGGAATCTTGAAGTTTATATTCTCCAGCTAGGTTTACATGATTTTTCTTTAAAGTTTCAATAACTTTATCTAAAACTGTATCTTTATCAAATTTAGGGTCAACATATACATTTATTGATGAAATATAATCTGATGAATTTGCTGACTTTAAATTTTCCTTTGGAATAAAACAATACATAGATGATATATAATCCATTAAATTTGTTGACTTTTTAGTTACTCCTATAACTTCATAAATATCTCCATTAAAAGATATTCCCTTTCCTATAGAATCTTCCACTTTATCAAACAATCCTAAAGCAACCTCTTCGTTAATTACTATTTTATTTTTTCCTTCATCACTTTCAGTAAGATTTCTTCCACATTGAATATCTAAATTATCTACTTTAGCAGTTAATATGGCAAAAGTTGTTTTATTAAAAAAAGAAACATTTGCCATCTGAAATTCAGAACTTCCTGAATTAGATATAGTCTCTACATCCTTTACTCCATTAATGTTTTTCACATCATTTATATCATATTCTTCAAACCAGTCCATATAATAACCCTCTTCATTTTCTGGCTCAAAATTTATTTGATATTTATTAGAGTTTGTACTTTCCATAGATTTACTTACATAATCTGATAATCCATCACCAATTGACTTTACAGTTACAGTAGAGCTTATTCCAATTATTATTCCTATCATAGTTAAAAATACTCTTAATTTATGTGCCTTAATGCTATATAAAGACGTTTTTATTAAGTCAATTATAGACATACTATTTTCCCTCCCATATAACACCATCTTTTATTTTAATTACTCTTGTTGCATAATCTACTAAATCTCCATCATGAGTAACCATAATAATTGTTTTACCTTCTTTATTTAATTCTTTTAATATATTCATAATTTGAATACCTGTTTCACTATCAAGGGCTCCTGTAGGCTCATCTGCAAATATTACATAAGGGTCATTTATTAAAGCCCTTGCAATTGCAACTCTTTGTTGTTGTCCTCCTGATAGTTCTTTTGGGTGTCTATCTATTTTTTCTTCAAGGCCTACTAACTTTAAATACTTTAAAACAAGTTCTTCTCTTGTCTTTTTATTTACACTTCCTTTATAAAGTAATGGAAGTTCTACATTTTTGCCTATAGTTAAAGAATCTATAAGATGAAATTGTTGAAAAATAAATCCCATATACTTATTTCTAAGTTCTGATTTTTTATTTTCATCTATATGAGTTACCTCTTCATTATTAAATAAATAAACCCCATCATCAAATCTATCTAAAAATCCTAAAGAATTCATAAGGGTAGTTTTTCCTGAACCAGACTTACCCATTATCATTAAAAATTCCCCTTGTTCAATTTCCATATTTAATGACTTTAATACATGAAGCTTTTCCTTTCCTTCTCCATAATACTTATTTATATCTTTAAGCTGAATAAGACTACTCATACTTCATTCCTTCTTTCGTGTCTTTAGTTGGATTTGTAACAACTGTATCTCCCTTTTCTAATCCATTTAAAATTTTAACATTATTATCATCTGAATCTTCATATTCAACCTTTTGTTTTTTAAGCACTCCATTTTCTACCTTATAAACATACTTTTCTTCATTTTCATTAATAATAGCATCCTTTGATAATATAAGTTCACCCTTTTCTTCTGAAATAGTTGCTTGAACATGATAGCCATCTAAAATATTTTCTTGAGAATCTAATAAAAGAGTTACTTCATAATTTGATAAAGAATTAGAAGAATCTGTAGTAGCTCCTCCTCCTGCTGTAAGTCCTCCCATACTTGATATTGGTTTATTACTTACTTCATCAACCTTTCCTTTTATAGTGCTATTATTTGCTACAACTAATATATCTGCTTCTTGGTCTTTTTTAAGTTTCCCTATATATTTTTCATTTACAGTTCCTTTAACATATAAATCATTACTACTTATTGAAATAAAGACATTTGTATAATCATCCTTATTTCCTAATATAGATACAACTCCAGAAATATCAGCCTTTACTTCAACAGTTTCATCTTTCTTTAAATTTTCTATTTTTTTATTGCACTCTTTTATAGAATCATTTATCGTATCTATTTGGTCATTATATTGACCTACCTCTACTTCTAAACTTTGAATTTCTCCTTCTAAGGTTTGAATTGAAGCTATTGCCATTTCATCTTGAGGATTAGATTTTAAAGTTGAAAGACTATTTTTCTTTTCTGTTAATTTATTATTTGAATCTTTTTTCTTACTTTCTAATCTTTCCTTTTGACTTTCATAAGTTGAAATTTGTCCATTTATTTCTTCAACTTGAGATGTTATTGTATCATTTTTATAAGTAAATAAAAGATCCCCTGCATTTACAGTTTGTCCATTACTTACTGAAACAGTATCTACCTTTCCCTTTGATTGGTCTAAATAAATATTTTTATTTTCAATTGGCTCAATGATTCCATTAATATATATTTTTTGTGAAGAATCATCTATTACAGTAGTTTCTATATTACTGCTATATACTTCATTACTTTTGCTTGATACTTTAACTAAATATATTCCTACTGTTGATAACACAATTATTGCTCCAATAATTATGTATTTTAAATATTTTTTCTTCATTTTTTTACCCACCTTATAGTTATTTACTAACCCTATAAATATACCATTTTTTTATATTTATTGCACTAATAATTTGTTAATTTTTTAAAATTTATATGTTTTTTCAAAAATACTACAAGTCTATTTATAGTATGAAAGAGTATTTATATTTTTAAAAATTCCTATATGAAATTTTATTATATTTCATAACTAAAAAATATTGACTATATAATGAATTACTGATAAAGTAATAATTGTATTTACAGGTAAAAATAAACTTATATTTACTAATTTTATGCTAAAGAAGGGAGAAATGTTTATGGAAGAAAATCAAAAATTAGGTGCTGGAATAATTATTATAACTGGGCTTACCTTGTTAAGTTCTGTTTTAGGCATTTTTATTAATTTAAACATTATATTTGGAAAAAATCCTATGTTTGAAGCAAATAAATTTCATCTTATTATTGATACTATTTTTAGAGTTGTTTTCCTTTTATCAACAATTTTAATATTCATGAAAAAATCATTAGGAATTTATCTTTATTTTCTAACTGTTATAATTTCAATAATAGTATCTATAATACTTCATGGATTTTCACCTAATGTTATTTCTTCATTAATACTACCAGCATTTATGACAACATTTGTTTCTCAAAAAAAAGATATTTTTAACTTATAAAGCTTTTTTATTAGAAAAATACATATGCTTTTTTTAAAGTATATGATATTATTTATAAATAATTAATTTTAGGAGGATTTTTTATGGAAAATAATAATGAAAAATTAGGTGGTGGAATAATTACAATATCCGTTCTTACAATAATAGGCTTTGTGTTTAGCTTAATTAGTTCTATTATGATGCTTACTTCAAAAGATAGCATTGTTGAAAGCTATAAAAATTTAGGAATGGATACATCTATTATTCCAACTACTGGACAAACTATTGTAGGTCTTATTTTATCAATACTTATTTTTATATCAATAATATTTATTCTTATGAAAAAATCTATTGGTGTTTATGGTTATTTTATTTTTGAAATTATTTCAATAATAGCAAACATAATCTTTTCTGGCTTTTCAATTTTAAACATTGCCTCAGGTTTAATATTTCCAATAATTATGGCAATATTTATTTCAAAGAAAAGAAATATTTTTGGACTATAATAAAAAGGTGTGAACTATTACTTTTTTTCTTGTAATAATTCACACTTTTTATATTGCCTAATTAAATAACTATTTTAAAGCATCTTTTACTGCATTAATAATACCATTTGAGCTGTAAGTTGCTCCACTTACTACATCAACATCTGTATTTTGTTCATTAATAATTTTTTCAATTATCCCTTTAGAAGCTTTATTTAAAAAAGCCTTATCATCTGAAGAATTTATAATATTAATTTCTATTATTTTTCCATCCTTAACTAAGACTTCCACTTCAATATTTCCCCTAAATCCTTCCCCATTTCCTGTAAAAGTTCCATCTTTTAATGTGTTAGTTATTGTATTTTCATTAGATTTTCTTTCTTTATTATTAAAATATAAAATTGAGCCACCTATTGCTAAAAATATTATAATTCCTATTGCTATAACAGAATTTAAATAAACCTTTGGTAATTTCTTTTTTGTAAAGGCTTTTCTTATACGCATAACAGCATAGGTTAAAAATATTATGCTATATAAAATCACATTAAAAATATATATTACATTTCCATTAAAAGCAGAGGGCATTATAAGTAGCATTATATGAACATAAATAAGTCCATAAAATAAATAGGCTGTCCTTTGAAGTTTTTTCCACTTCTTTGGTTGAATTTTTCTTCTAACTTTTTGGAAAGATGTAATCATTAATGGAAGCATAATTAAAATTAATATTAAACTTACTATTGCAGCTAATAAAACATTTCCTTTAATACTTTCTGGGTTTGTAAATAGTTTTACAAAGTATGTTTTCCCATAAATTATATTATGTCCTAAAGTAAGAATACTTGCTATAATTGATAATTCTGCTCTTATTGGCATTAATATTTTTATTAGTTTGCTTCCATTTTTCAAAGCACCTGTATACATTACAACTATAAATAAAGCTGTTGAAAATGCACTTTTTGTAAATATAGATAATATATTATTAAGCCATAATGGGAAACTAGAGCTTAGTTTTGTATATTCAAATATAATTAATATTATTGATATTACTGCTGCTATTATATAACAAAGATTAGCATTTTTTTTAATAAATTTATGCCCAATTCCTATAAATAAAAAAGCAATTATAAGGGAAATTAAAAGTGTCATTAAATTATGTCCTCCTAGTTAGTCTTTCTATTTTAATAAACTTCCTATCTTCTTTTTAAAGCTAATTACCACCATTGCTGAAGCTAAAGATAAAATTGAAAAAATAGCTATTTTGTTTGTGTCTGAAGTTTTTGTAGTAGTTCCACTATTTCTTGTTGTATTTGTTGAAGAACTTCCACTATTATTTGTATTTGAAGAATTTCCATTATTATTATTATTGTTATTTTCTTCATTAGAGCCATTATTTTCTTCATCTTTAGTAGTATTATTATCATCATTATTATTATTGTTATCATCTGTAACATCATTTTCTATTGTTAAGCTTAAAGAAAGTTTGGCATAATCCTTTGTTTTTACATTTAAAGAGTATTGTCCTTCACCATTTGCTTCTACTAAAGCTTTAAGATTTTCTATTGTTGCAGTTTTTCCACTACATTCTCCTAAGAATGAAGAACAATCTATTTTTTGTTTTCCATTTACCTTTGATAATGTATATGAAGCTTCTTTACTTAGATTTTCATTAAATTCACTTTCAACATTATCTGTATTAATTTCAAGTTCTGCCTTATTTTCTGAAACTTTAAAAGTGTCTTTATTAAGAGTTACCCCATCTAAATACTTATCAAAATTAACATCACCTACAACTAAGTCTTCATATCCATTAGCTATTAATGTAACTGTATAATCATCAGAATTTGCTCCTACTGATAAATCTTTAAACTTTCCATCATAGTGAACTTTTCCTTCAGTTTTTGAAAGAGAAACTTCTACATATAATCCATGTCCTGATACTCCCCATATATTATGAATAGAGAATAAACCATCTTTTTTGTTAGTTCTATTATTTTTTATTGTTGCACCTGTAATACTTTGCATATAAGCTGTGAAAGAATCAGCATCCATGCCATTTCCATCAATATAGAATTGTACTATATATTCTCCATGTCCTTTACTACCATATTCATAAGTTGTTTTTGTATATGCATTTTTTACAGTTGAGTTTAGTGCATTTTTATTTACTATTTCACGCTTACCATAACTTCCATCTTTATATAATTTTTTTGCATATCCAACTTCTGATTCATCTATTGTCAAATCACTTACTTCTTGAAGTTTTGATAAGAAATTTGAAGATAATTCAGTTTCCTTTCCTATTTCCTTTAAAGCTAAAGCATTAATTAATGTATCATAATCTATAGATACTTGTACATTTTTAACAGCTGAAATAGTTATACCTTCTTCCTCTGCTGTAGCTACTGGTGTAAATGTTGCATTTTCCGGGAATGTATTTGGCTTTTCTAAATTACTTCCAGGATAAAAGCTATCATATCCTTCTTGTGTTAATCTTACAGTTGAAAGAACATTTTCACCAATAAGATTTAAATATTTTGGAGTTTTCTTTGAACTTGACTTTACTATAGTTGCCGAAGTTAATGCATCATACTTTCCTTCTTGTGACTTTTCTAAAACATTATTTTCTATTACTTCACTAGAATCAAAAGTTGTATCTTCATAAGTTTTTGCATCATCTTCAACTTCTCCATAATAAAAATCTCCATAGCTTATAGTTGCTTTTCCATAAACCTTTGAAATATTTATTTCTGGAGTAATATCATACTTTACAATGGAACCATCACTTGTAACATTAGTTGGATTTACTTGTGTTTTATCCCTTAAATCCTTATCTTTTTCTGCAACTAAATAAGTTTTTGTTGTTCCTGCCACATTTACAATTAATGTAGTTACTCCTGTTACAGAATCATAAGAGCTTGATTTAATATTTTCAATCTTTACTGTCTCTTCTGCAGAAACACCAGTTGTTAACATACTTGCTAAAACCATTGATGCTGCTGTTATTGAAACAATTTTCTTAAGTTTATTATGACTTTTCTTCACTTTAAGTCCTCCTTTTTATTTTGATAATGATTATCATATGATAATATATTACTACTTTTTTTCTTTTTATCAATAATTTTTTCTACTAATAGTCAATTTTTTATAAAAAATTTTGAAATTTATTTATTAAATAAATTCTTTATAATTTTGTTTTTTCTTACTAAATATTGAACAGCTACTCCTGTAAAGGAACCTGTAACTATTCCACTTATTAATAATACGGGAAAATACATTAATAAGCTTAAACTATTTAAAAATACACAAGCTGCAAGTATTTGTCCTATATTATGAAAAATAGCTCCTATTACACTTATAATCCATATCATATCTTCTTTTAAAAAAATTCTTTTAAAAGTACACATTGCTAAAAGACATAAAATTCCTCCAGATAAACTATAAATAAAAGACATCATTTGTCCTGCAAATATACTTCCAAGAGTTATTCTCATAAAAGATAATAAAGCTCCTTCTTTAAAACCCCATAGAAGAATAACTAATAAAGTTACTATATTAGATAATCCAAGCTTTATTCCTGGTATAGGAAGAAAAGGTGGAAGGTATGATTCTATCATAAAAATAGTTAAGGCTATTGTTGTTAAAAGAGATAATGTTACCATCTTTTTTGTTTTACTTATTTTTTCTTCTTTAAAAAGTCTTTCCATCAATATTATCTTCACTTTCTTTAGTACTTTCAAATTTTATAATAAGCTTATTAGGAAGGCATACTATAGGAAGAGAGGAATCCTTTATTTTTCCTGTATGTATGCATATTTTATCTTTGCAACTTGCACTTACTATAGATACTCCAGTGTTTTCTACCTTTATAGTATTACTTTCTTCATTATCTCCCTTTACTTCAAATTCATAGCTTTCTTTAACTTTGCTTAAATCTATAGTTTTTATAACTTCATTATTTTTAATAACTTTAACTATACCTAATGTTTTACTTTCTCTATTAATCATTTTTAATGAAAATAATGATAAAACTATTATTAAAGCTAAAATTAATATTGCTATAAGATTTTTTTTCTTTTTCATTTTCCACCTCAAGGTTTTTTAATTATTTATAACTTCAAAATTACTTTCATTTATACCTGAAGTTTTTGTTATATTTCCTTCATTATCAACAAATATTCCTTCAATTCCATCAATACTTTCTATAAGCTTTAAACCTTTATCTTTTCCTAATATATAAGTTGCAGTAGATAAAGCATCTGCATCTATAGAGTTTTTTGTTATAATTGTAGTACTTATAACTCCTTCTTCTGCTGGATATCCTGTATCAGGATTTAATATATGATGATACCTTACATTATCTTTAATAAAATATCTTTCATAATTTCCAGAGGTTACTACTGTTTTTTCCTGAACCTTTACAACTGCTAAAACCTCTTCTGTATTTAATGGGTTTGTAATACCTACCTTCCACTTTTCATTTTCATTTTTAGAGCCAATAGTCATTACATTACCACCTAAATTTAATATTCCTTTTTCTATTTTATACTTATCACATATTATTTTTTTCATTTCATCAGCTGCATATCCTTTAGCAATAGCACCTAAATCTAACTTTATATCTTCATTTAAAAACCTTATTGTACTCTCTTCTTTATTAAGAACTATATTTTTATAATTCTTTTTTCCTTTTAATAGATTTATTTCTTCTTCTTGAGGAATTTTTTCATTATCTGTTCCTATTCCCCATAAATCTATAAGCTTACCTATACTTAAATCAAAAGCTCCTTCTGTTAATTCTGAATAATACAAGGCCTTTTCTATAACAAAATATAAATCCTTTGAAATTTTTACTTCCTTTTTATAAGCATTTTCATTTACCTTAGTAAGTTCACTATCACTAAGTTTTGCAGACATAACTTTTTCAATATCCTTAGCTCTTAAAAAAGCCTCTTCTAATGCCTTTTTACTATTTTTTCCATAAACTTTACCGGTAACAACAGTGCCTAAAATTTCCTCAGTTTTTTCATATTCTGTACCTTTACCTTCATTTGATTTTTCATTTGTACATCCTATAAGAAAAAGAGAAAACATAAAAACCACAAAAAGTATACTTATCCTTATAAATTTTCTAGTTTTTAGCCTTTGATAATGCTTCATTTACTCCTCCAATTATTCCATTTGAGCTATAAGTTGCTCCACTTATTACATCTACATCAGTACTTTGAGAAGCAATTATTCTATCTATAACACCTTTAGCTTCTGCTAAATATTCTTCATCTTCACTATTTTCTCCTACTGAAATACTTGTTATTTTATCCTGAGAAATAGTAACACTTACCTTTACCTTTCCATTCATTCCATCTCCAAAGCCTGTATAAGTTCCATCTTTATAAACACTCTTTTTAGTTTCTGTTTGTTCTGGTGTTTTTTGTTCTGAAGAAGAATTATTATTGCCTTCAGATGAAGAACTATTACTAATATTAGTATTTCCTTCTACATTGTTATTTGATGAAATATTATTTTCAGTGCCTTCATTATTAGATACTACTACTTTTTTATTCTCTTCATTATTTTCTAATGTAGTATTATTTTCCTCACTTGTTTGATTTTCTTTTAAAACATTTTCTTCATTTTTAGCAGTTTCTGTTTCTTTTTTATTATTCTCTACTGTAGCTGTAGAGGTTTCTTGTGTTTTTGTACTTTTTTCTGCTGATATACTACTTGTTTCTACCTTTTTTCTTTCTTTTTTGTCTTTATCTTTTGTGCTATTACCACAAGATATAAACATTGATGTTATAGTTATTCCTAATATTATTGTGGTTAATAATTTTCTTTTCATAAATCCTCCTTAAAAAGACATAGCAAAAAAGTAAAGGCTTAATTCTTTACTTTTTGCTTTGCTTATTCTTAAATTATTTATTTAAAGTTATGAAATGCACAACTTAGGAGAAAATTCTTTTTTTATGCCTTCTGCTAATTCAATAGCACTACTACTTTTTACAAAACTATGGATTGTATGTTCTTTTATAATATCATATTGTTTGAAGGTTTTTTCAGCTGTATAATAATTGTTGTATACTTTCCAATATCCGCATAATAAACATTTTTTATTTGTGCATTCCATAAAGTCTTTAACATCTTCAATAGGGATTCCTAAAAATATCCCAAGTTCATGTGGACAATGATATAACATATATCTAGTTTTTAAATTTTCTATATAGTTTTCAACAGAAACTTCTTTAGGATATCCTATCTTTACTAAAAATTCTTTATTTTTTTCATTAGTAATGCATTTTCCTATTATATCTTTTCTATACACTAAGACTATTATAGAAGAATCTGCTTCTCTTAGTTCAACATATTCTAAATCAATTTCCTTCACAAAATCTCTTCCATGTTTCTTCCAACCGCTATATAAGCTTTTATTATCTTCACTAAAATTTAATATTGAAGCTGGTTTAGCCCCTGCAATTACAGTTGCAGTATTATAAACTAGAAAATTTTCAATATACTCTTTTTCTGGAAGTGAATTTAATTTTTCATAAAAAGCTAAATACATAAATTATTGTCCTTTCTAAATTAAAGTGCTGCTATTTTCTTACCAAATTCTATACATCTTTCATCATTATCTTCTGGAGCTTCATTTATTATTAAACAATCTAAAGTTATAACTGCTCCATATCCATTCATTCTTTCTTCCCAGCTTTCCATCCATTCTCCAGTTCCCCATCCATAAGAACCAAATAATGCTACTTTCTTTCCTGAGTACTTATCAGCTGTTTCTTCTATAAATGGTTCAAATTCACATTCTTCTAATACTTCTGCTCCCATAGCTGGACAACCTAAAACTATAGTTTCTTCATTATCAAAAATATCACTTGAAGCTTCTGAAACATTTATAACTTCAGCCTTCTTTCCTCCTTCTTCAATTCCTTTTGCAATTAATTCTGCCATTTTTTCTGTATTTCCTGTTCCTGACCAATATACTATTTTCATTGTTTCCTCTCCTTTATTGAAATATTTATTCAATTGATAATCTTTCTTAATTACATATTTAATATACCATGATTCTTTTTTTTATTCTTAACTCTATTTACCTGTTTTTTATATATTTTTTACTTACCTAATTTATTAAAAATACATTATTTTAAATAATAACTAATTTTTTAGTTATATTGACTATATAAATTTTTAGTAATATAATTACTTTATTCATAATAATAGTCACTAAATGCTGATTATTTATACTATTTATACCAAAATATTTTTAATAATATTGACTAAAAAAATCTATTAATTTAAGGAGGGGTTTTTTATGAAAAACTTTTTTAAAAATGAAAAAACATTACTTTTCTTAGGAGGACTAGCTTCTGGAATTGCTGGAGTAAATCTTGTTAAAAGCAAAACAGCTAGAAAAGCTTGTGTAAATGTACTTGCAAAAGGAATGAAATTACATAATGATGCTCAAGTTACACTTGAAACTATGAAAGAAGATGCTCAAGATATATTTGCTGAATCTAAAGCTGCAAGTGAACAAGAATAATAAAACATATTAATTACTGCTTTTCACAAATACTTTAAAGCAGTAATTTTTCTTTTTAGTATTTTACAAAACTTAACACAGAGAGGTGATTTTTAGATGAATTATAAAGTAATACATGATATGCCTGGGCGTATTCGTTTAAGATGTGGACAAGATGCCTTTACTTTAGATGATAGTTATAATATAGAATATACTCTAGAAAATAATAATTTTATTGAAAATGTTACTGCCTCATATATTACAGGAAGTATTTTAATATATTATAATGAAGGTTTTAAAGAAAGTGTTTTAGATTTAGTTTCTAATTTATCTTTAAATAACTTAATGATTCTCCCTGAAGCATTAAATGATAAGTCAAAAGAATTAAATGAAGAATTTACAAATAAACTTGTTTATAAATTTGTTAAAAGAGGACTAGTTAAAACATTAGTTCCTTTCCCAATCCGTAAGGCTTTAATATTATTCTCTTCAGCAAAATATATATTTAAGGCTGCTAAGAGCTTAGTTACTTTAAATGTAAATGTAGATTTATTAGATGGAACTGCTATAGGAATGTCTTTAGCACAAGGTTCTTATTCTACTGCAAGTTCTATAATGTTCCTTCTTTCTTTATCAGATATGCTTGAAGATTATACAAGACAAAAAGCAAAAAATGCTTTAACAAACAGTCTTGCTATAAATATTGAAAATGTATGGAAAGTTTGTGATGATTCAACTAGTTTAGTACCTTTATCTTCTATACAAATAGATGATGTTGTACGTGTACAAACTGGAAATATGATTCCTGTTGATGGAACAATTGTAAATGGAGAAGCTTCAATAAATGAATCTTCAATGACTGGTGAAGGAATTCCTGCCTTTAAATCAGTTGAAGACAGTGTTTATGCTGGTACTGTTATTGAAGAAGGTATAATTGATATTAAAGTAAGAGCTTTACATAATGAAACTAGAATAAATAAAATTATTGAATTAATTGACCAATCAGAAGAGCTTAAAGCTGATGTTCAAAATAAAGCTGAAAAATTAGCTGATTCTATTGTTCCATTTAGCTTTATAGGAGCTGGTCTTATATTCTTATTTACAAGAAATTTAAGAAAAGCTACTTCTGTCTTACTTGTTGATTATTCTTGTGCAATTAAACTTTCTACTCCAATTTCAGTTATTTCTGCAATGAGAGAAGCTTCTACAAAGAAAATAATGGTTAAGGGTGGTAAATACCTTGAAGAAGTTGCTAATGCAGATACAATAGTTTTTGATAAAACAGGAACTCTTACTGTTGCTACTCCAAAACTTAAAAAGGTTATTCCTTGTAATGGATATAATAGAGATGAAGTTTTAAGAATATCTGCATGCTTAGAAGAACATTTCCCTCATAGCGTTGCTAATGCTATTGTTCAAGGAGCTATTGATGAAAATTTAGTTCATAATGAAGAACATGCTGAAGTAAATTATGTTGTAGCCCATGGAATTTCATCAAATTTAAATGGTGAAAAAGTTCTTATTGGAAGTTATCATTTTATTGTTGAAGACGAACATGTTATAGTTACAGAAGAAGAGCTTGAACTTATAAATAAAGAAGCTGATGGCTGCTCTATTATATACCTTGCAATTGCAGGAAAGCTTGCAGGATTTTTATGTATTGAAGACCCAATAAGAGAAGAAGCAAAATATGTTATAGAAGCTTTAAAAGAAGAGGGTATTAAAAATATTGTAATGCTTACAGGAGATGGAGAATCTACAGCTTCTATAGTAGCTAAAAAATTAGGAATAACAGAATATAAATCTCAAGTTCTTCCTGATAATAAAGCTTCAGTAATAGAAGAGTTAAAGGAAAAGGGACATAAGGTTATAATGGTTGGAGATGGAATTAATGATTCCCCTGCACTAGCTAGTGCAAATGTTTCTATTTCAATGAAAGATTCTTCAGACCTTGCTCGTGAAGTATCTGATATAAGTCTTCTTTCTTCTAACCTTGAAGACCTTGTAACTTTAAGAAAATTAAGTACAGCTTTAATGAATAAGATTAATAAAAACTTTAGATTTATAATTACATTTAATACAAGCCTTCTTTTATTAAGCTTGTTTGGTGTAATAACTCCAACAACATCTGCTCTATTACATAACCTATCAACTATGGGCTTAAGTGCAAAGAGCATGAATAATTGTTTAAAATAAACTTAAATAAAAAAAGGGCTTAAAAAAAGCCCTTTTTTTAAAACATAATTTTCATATTACTATTTAAAATATCTATTATTTTTCTGTTTATAAGAGGTTCTTTTAATACATTTTTTAATGTATAGTCTAGTGTTTCATAATCCATTGAAGTTTCTTCTTCTATAAACTCTTCATCTTCAAATACTAATACTTCCTTAATAAAATCTGGTATATTTTCTGGACTATTAAATACTTTTATAAATAATTTTTTTTCTGGGTCACAATCAAAAGAAAGGTTAACTTCATTACATATATCTTCTATAGCATTTAATACTTTTTCTTCATTATTTTCTTCCCATAATTTATCTACTCTATAATATAAATCTTCTAATAATTTATATTTATTAAATTCATCATTTTCTACATCTTCTTTTACTCTTTCATAACTTTCTTCAAAATCTCCACAAAGAACAAAAAAATCATCTACCTCTTTATAAAACCAAGTTATAAGACAAGTTGGAATAAATATATTTTGAAGAAATCCTAAAAGATAATTTAAATTAGGATAAACTACCCAGCCACATTCCATAATTCCTTTTTCTTCATTTAAAAAACCTGTATAAACTATTTTTGATTTTTCAGTTATTTTTTCATTTAAAAAATATCCTTCCCATATTTGCTCATTATTTATTACTTTATCCATCCAAAAATCAGTATTTTTACTTTTTATATTTATCATAATAAAAATCTCCTTTTATAAATTACATCCTATTTCTTGCAGAAGATTTCTAAATAATTTACTTTAAAGCAAAATCACGTTATAGGGAGGTATAACGTGATTTCTAATGCTAAAGTTGCTTTGAGTAAAATTCAACAACTAGTACATCATTTATTTCTATTGGAATTTCATTTCTTTCAGGATATCTTTCTAACTTACCTGAAAATTCTTCTTCATTTTTAGTTAAATATGGAAGAGTATTTAAAAAGTTTGAAGTAAATGTGTCTTTGAAAAATTCATTTTTTTGGGATTTTTCTTTTAAAGATATTACATCTCCAACAGATACATTGTATGAAGGAATATCTACCTTTTGTCCATTAACTAAAATGTGTCCATGAACTACCATTTGACGAGCTGCTGCTGTTGATGTAGCAAAACCTAATCTATAAACAAGATTATCTAATCTACATTCTAACAGTTTTATTAAAGCATACCCTGTTGATTCGTCCATCTTTGTAGCTTTTTTATAGTAATTTCTAAATTGCTTTTCCATTACACCATAATAAGCTCTTAATCTTTGTTTTTCCAATAATTGTGTACCATATGCTGATAGTTTTTTACCATCTCTAGCATTTGTATTATTTGCTCTGTCCATTGCCTTTGGATGTCCTATTACATTTAATCCTAATCTTCTACATCTTTTAAATCTAGGACCCATCATTTTTGCCATAATTATCATCTCCTATAGAAATTGCCGCGATAATTTAAAGCCTGAATATACTATAACATTAGTTTTATCATTTGTAAATGATAATTAATATCAATAGTAAATTATATTAAAATTCTTTTTCATTTTTATTAAAAATAAAAATTGGAGCTAACAAAAATTAGCTCCAAAATTTCTTAATAATTTACTACTTCTATTTTTTCTAAAACTTCTTTAAATAAACTGTTAAATCTATATTGATTTGTATCACTATCTTCATTTAAGTGAAGTTCTATACCATTAATATTTTTTGATGGATTAGAAGCTTTAAATAACTCACAAAAGGCTTTAGCATTTGCTACAACATTTACTGGGTTTTCCCCTTCAAAAGTCATATCCATAGTTATAATTATATTTCCATCTTTAGAAATTACTTTTCCTTGAGAATATTCATTAATAAATTCTGATTTTTCTATAGCTGGAACTTTTTCAAAGGTTCCTATAGTTACTTTATTTGTTTTAAAATCTATTTTTACATCCTTTAATAAGCCTTCTTCATAAAAATTTTCAAGTTTTTTTGCATGTTGTTCATCTGAAAAAACTTGAAAAGAAATATATTCTTCCTTAGCTTCACTTCCATAATCATATATTTCTTTTATAAAATTTTTAAATTCCTCTTCCTCTAAAGACTCTTCTGGAATTACAAGTATAAAATCTCTCTCTTCAAAGCTAAGCATTTTATATCCTGCCTTTGAAGCAAGGCTTTTAATTTTATGCTCTTCTTGAGCACTTGTTTCAACATTAGTTGCAAGTTTTTCTCTTTTTACCAAAGAATATACAACAAAGCCTAATGTTATAATTATTATAATACTTGTTATTATTGTTATTATTTTTCTCTTTTTCTTTCCTAACATAATTTTTTCCTCTTTCATAGTATTATGTTAATTTACTATTTAATTATTTTTATTGTTATTTTTAGTAGTAGCTGTTGTTGTAGTAGTTTTATTATTAGTTTTATTATTAGTTTTATTTGCTGTACTTGTTGTTATTGCTGTACTTGTTGATGGTTTATTTATTCTATTTTTTTCTTCTAGCTTACGTTTTTCTTCTGCTTTTATGCTGTTTAATTTATTAGTAAAATAAGTTTTTAAATTTTTATATTCTAAAATATATTCATTATAAGAAGAAACTTTTTTAACTTCTTCTATCTTTCTACTACACTTTTCTAATAATTTATTTAGCTCTTCTTCTTGTGTTGATTTTGTAAGATTATACTCAGATAATTCTTCTAAAGCAATCTTTGCCTTTTTCTCCCTTGCCTCTTCTTCTTTATCAGATAATCCATATTCTATTCTATAAGAATTTTCTTTAAGTCTTTCTGTTTGCTCATTAATTTCAGAAGATTTTCTTGTTGTTTCTTCATTTTTTCTAGCTAAAAGTATTTTATTTTCTCCACTTGATAAATTATTTTTTAATTGTCCATTTTCTTCATATATAGATTCTGGTTTTTGAAACTCTTTATCTTCTAAGTCTTTGTGTAAATAAGTCATCATATTTTTCCATATATTCTTTGAGGCTGACATACTTGAATATAAAGGTTCTGGTGTGTCTGTACCATTCCAAACTACAGCAGTGTAATAAGGGGTGTAGCCAGCCATCCATAAATCCTTATACTCATCTGTTGAACCAGTTTTTCCAGCTTGATTTACAAAATTGTCAATTCCACTTCCATGAGCTGTAGCATACTCTTTAGTTAAAACTCCCTTTAAGGCATCTGTAGTTAAGTAACATGCCCCTTCATCATAAATTTTCTTTTGTAAAAAAGCATTTTCATAAATTTCTTTATCTACCCCTACTTTAGTTATTTTTAAAACATTAGTAGGTTCTATAAATGTTCCATTACGAGCTAATGTAGAAAATCCTCCAGCCATTTCTATTGTAGTTGCACCTTTTGACCATCCTCCAACTGCAAGTATTGGTGAATTATCCTCTGGAGTAAGATATTTAAATTCCATGTTAGTTAAATATTTTTTACACTTATCTACTCCTAAACTTTCCATTAATCTATAAGGAATTGTATTTACAGATGTCTCTATAGCATATCTTAAGGAAATATTTCCATAGTATCCATCAAACCAGTTACTTGGTCCATTTTCTATAGGTTCATCCATATACATTTCATCAGGATAATATCCATTTTCAAAGGCTGGTGTATATGCAATTAAAGGCTTTATAGCAGAACCTGGTTGTCTTGCAGATAATAAGGCTCTGTTATAAGTATTTCCTTCTTGTGTTCTTCCTCCTACTATTGCAACTACTGTTCCATTACTATTATCTATTACTGTAGCTGCAGCTTGTCTTTTATAAATACCTGTTTCTTCATCAACTTCTGTTTCTCCTTGAAGTTCATTATCAATATACCATTGTAATTGATTTTGAAGTTCCATATCTATAGTAGTATTTACTTCATATCCTCCAGTTAAAAATTCATCTCTACAAGAATTGTATAATTCATTATATTTATCAAAATAATTTACTCTTTCCTCTTCTGTAGAAAATATATATTTAAACTGAAAGCCCTTCATTTTCATTAGGATTTTTGTTGATTCATTTACTGCTAAATCTAAAGCATAATCATCTACTGTATTATCAAAATAAACCTTATTTACATTTAATACTATTTCTTCCTTTACTGCTTTATCATATTCTTCTTTAGTTATATAACCTAATTCAAGCATTTTATTTAATATAAGATTTCGTCTTTCTAAAGTATTATCTATTTTATTAATTGGGTCATATACAGTTGGGTTATTTGGAATTCCAACTAAAAATGCTATTTCTGAAAGAGTTAAATCATTTGTACTTTTTTGAAAGAAATATTCAGAAGCACTTTCAATACCATAACAACCATAACCAAAATAATTATTATTTACATAAAACTCTAATATTTCATTTTTAGTATACTTTTTTTCTAGTTCTTGTGCTATAACCATTTCCTCTAGTTTTCTCCACATAGTTTTATCTAAAGTTAAAAATGTATACTTACATAATTGTTGAGTTATAGTAGAACCTCCTTGAACTTCTTGTCCTTTACTTGTTAAATACTTTACTCCAGCTCTTAATATTCCTTTATAATCTATTCCTTTATGGTCATAAAACCTTTCATCTTCTATTGCAATACTAGCTTTAAAAACTAATGGATTTATTTCATTATAAGATTTATATATAGAATTATTTACTTTAAATTCTTTTAACAAATTACCATCTTTATCATAAATTTTTGTACTATGTCTACCATTAAAAGTATTTTCATCTATTGATTCTACTTTTTTATAGCCATCTTTTATGCAATTACTTATTTCAATTTTATGTTTTTTATAAAAATTATATCCTAGAAAAGCTGCTGCAATTGCAGAAATAATTATTATAAGAAATAATACAAGAAATATATTTCTAACTATATGTCTTTTTTTACGTTTTTTCTCATGTTTTATTTTTTTCTCTTTACTCATGTTTTAAGACTTTCCTTTCTCACTTCTTTAGTTACTACTACATAGAAATCGAAGTAATACTCTGATTTATTCTTGAAAAATTCACTTTAAATTCTGTTACATCATTACCCTTTACAAAAGAAACAGTAAATACACTCTTTGCTAAGGCATCTTTATCTTCTAAATATACTTTAGTTATATAATAGTTATTAAATGTTCCTCTACCTGCTAAAAATAGTTTCTTTAATACTTCCTCATCCTTATTTTCTAAGGTTAAATTTTCTATTAAAGAAGTTAATTCTAACTTGCTTTCTTCATCTTCAATATTTTTATATAATTCTTCATTATACATTTCTCCTAAAAAGTTTGAAAATATCTTTTTAAAATTATTAATTTCATTATCACTAATAATAGAGCCTTCAGAAGTTAAGGCTTTTGTAGTATTATCAGCAACTTCTCCTTGAGATATTATTTCAGAATCTGATATTTTACATTCATTATCTATAGTTAATTTTATTTTATCAGTAATAAAGCTTTTAGAATCATTTATATATACAACTTCAACAACTATATATCTTTTATCTGTATCTTCTTCAAATTCTATTATTTCTTCCTGTTTAAAGAATTGATTTTCCTTAGAATAAATATTGTCTGCTATCTTTTTTAAGTTATTATTATTATTTTTTATAAGACTTTCATAATAATCATTTGTAAAAAAATCCTTTGTATTTTCAAAATACTTTTCTAAGTCATAATAATTTTCATAATAATAATCTTTACCATATATTAAATTAAATAGGTTTGTTGTATTCTCTGTTAATTTATCTAAATCTTCTGTTGTTATACAATTTTCTACTTCCTCTAATTTTATATCTTTTTCTTCAGTATCTCCTTCTAACACAAACTTTTCAAATGGAATAGTAGGTAATTTTGTTAAGTCAACATTACATCCTAAAAACATAGTTGAACATATTCCTAAGACTCCTATAGCTACTATATTTTTTTTCATGAGAAAACTTTACCTCCAAATACTTTTAAACTACTTTCTTTCACTAATTATCACTGCCTTCATTTATCTTACTATCATTTTTATTATTTTCAGTGTTATTATCATTATTATTATTATTATTATTTTCAAACCCATCTTCAGTTTTTGTATTTAAATTACTGTTTTCATCACTATCATTATTACTACTACTACTATTTGCAGTATTTGTATGAACAGTACTGCTTTCAATAATACTATTACTACTACTACTATTACTTGTTTTATTATTATTTTTTTCAGTTTTTACTTCTGTTTTAATTACATATCCTGTTTCTTCTCCTTCAATTCCAAAGGATTTTGAAACTACAGACACTGGTATTAAGTGTCCTCCATCATTTTCCGTTATTTTTTCACATATTGGAAATTCAAAAGTTTCTCCTGTAACATTATCAATAACAGTTTTTGTTTTTAAAGGAATTAAATCTCCATCTAAAAAGGCTGCTCCTTTTTCTGGATATATAGATAAAATAGCATCATTTATAACTATATCTATAGATTCTTCATTTTCTACTACTGTTCCTTTTGATGCTCTTGCAAGGTCTTCTATATTTACATATTTTACTCCATTATCATCTACATAGGGAATAGTTGTTGTTATTACATCTGCCTTAATAATTGGTGCTGATAAAAAGCCAAAGGCAAAAACTAATCCTACTTTAGCAAAAATTGTTTTTTTATTATTCATAACTTTTTCATTCCTTACTTAACAAAAATTCTCTCAAAACATAATAATCAATCATTTTATATATAACACCATATAAGAAATTTTGTCAATGATTTTTCAATATTTTTACATTAAATTACTTTATTTGGATTTTAAGAATAATTCTTTAATAAAGTTTTGTATTTTTATATTTTTATGGTATACTTTCAAGAGATTTTTATATATGGAGGGATTTTAAATGGCACATAATCATGGAGAAGGTGTATTTTCTATAGATTATTATGCATATAACTCAAAAATAAGAAATTGGAGTCCAAATTTTAAAGTTGGATTTTCAATACTTACCTTACTTTTATGTATAATACTTGATAATGTTTATGTTTCAATTATAATAATTGCACTAATGGCATATTTAAATATTGTTAAAAGTGGCTTACATATTCATGATTATATTTCTCTTATGAGTATTCCACTTACATTTATTATACTTGGAAGTTTTGCTATTGCCTTTGGAGTTTCAAGAAAGCCTACTACTACTACTACTACTACTATTGGAGAATATAATATTAACTTTTATTTTTTTTATATTTCTACCTCAATAAATAGTATAAAAAGCACTATTTTTTTAGTATTAAAAGCTTTAGGTGCAATAAGTTCAACTTATCTTATGACACTTTCTACCCCTTCTTTTGAAATTATATCTGTACTTAGAAAATGTCATGTTCCAAGTATTATTACAGAACTTATGAATTTAATTTATAGATATATTTTTATTCTTATGGAAGTTCAATGTAACATGAAAAATTCTGCTATATCTCGTTTAGGATATAGGAATTTTAAAACTTCTTGTTATTCTTTTGGGCAAATTTTAAGTAATCTTTTAGTTGTGTCTTTTAAAAAAGCAAATGAGTATTATAATGCTCTTGAATCAAGATGTTATGAAGGTGAATTTCTTTTTCTTGAGGAAGATAAAAAAATTAAAGTAAATCAAATAGTATATAGCATTATATTTATAATTTTTATTATAGCTATAGCATTAATTACAAAATAAGGAGAAAATTATTATGAAAAATCCTATTATTGAAGTTAAAGACTTAGAATATACATATGGTAATGGAAAGACAGCTTTAAATAAAATTAATGTTAACTTTTATAAAGGAGAAAGAGTTTGTGTTATTGGTTCTAATGGAGCTGGGAAATCTACCTTTTTCTTAAATTTAAATGGTGTATTAAAAGCTAAAAATGGTAAAATATTATACAATGGACAAGTTATTGAAAAGAAAAATTTAAATGAACTTAGAAAAAATGTTGGAATTGTTTTTCAAGATGCAGATAGTCAAATTATAGCCTCAACTGTAATGGCAGAGGTTTCCTTTGGTCCTATGAATTTAAAGCTTCCAAAGGAAGAAGTTAAAAGTCGTGTTGAAATGGCTCTTAATTATATGAATATTTCAGATTTTAAAGACCGTCCACCTCATTATTTAAGTGGTGGTGAAAAAAAGAGAGTAAGTATTGCAGATATTATTGCCATGAAACCTGAAGTAATTATATTTGATGAGCCAACAGCTTCTTTAGACCCTATAAATTCAGCTGTCCTCGAAGAGGTTTTATCAAAACTTAATGAAGAAGGAAAAACTATTTTAGTTTCAACCCATGATGTTAACTTTGTTTACCGCTGGGCAGAAAGAGTTCTTGTTTTTTCAAAGGGAAATATTATCTTTGATGGTACACCAACTGAAATATTTAAAAATGAAGATGTAGTTAAGGCTGCAAATTTAAAAAAGCCTATTCTTTTTGATATGTATGAAGTTCTTGTTTCTAAAAATATAGTTTCTAATGATAATATATATCCTAAAAGTATAGATGAGTTTAAAACTCTTTTAAAATAGCAAAATACCTGATACATAAAAGAAAATTTTTATGCATCAGGTATTTTTATTTCTTTTACTATTTTTATTTTCTTTTCTAAGTTCCACTTTTCTTCATCTATTTCTCCAATAAATCCACATCCATTTTTCACTTGGTAATCATAAAAACTTTTTCTAGAAACTTCAAATTTTTCTAAAATAGCCATTATAGTTCCTCCATGAACTACTAATGCAATATTTTTTTCTTTTAAATTTATAGCTTCTTTTATTATTTCTTCAAAAGCTTCTATACATCTTTTTTTAAACTTTTCATGGCTTTCTCCATTTGGAAAGGGAAGTTTTCCATTACTATCTATCCACTTTTGATAATATATATTATTTGATAATTCCTTATAATTTTTATTTTCAAAATCTCCAAAATCACATTCTTTTAAATTTTCATATATTACAGGCTGAAAATTTTTATATATACATTTTGAAGTTTCTATACATCTTTTTAATGGACTTGAATAAACCTTTTGAATTTTTTTAGGATAATTATTTATATTAACCTTTTCTATTTCTTCTTTAAGTAAACTCTCATCTGTTGTTCCTATATATCTTTTTTCTTTATTTCCCTTTGTTTTTAAATGACGAATAAATATTATGTTAAGCATATTTTTTACTCCTTCTATAATTTTATTCCTTAATAATAGTTCCAATGCCACAAATAACTCTATATACTTTTTCAGAATTTTTAGCAACTTCACAGCATATTCTTCCTTCTACTTCTCTATACATTCTTTCAAAATTATCTATTGGAACAACTCCATACCCTATTTCATCAGCTATTATTATATAATCTCTTTTTTCTTCTAATAATTCTTTTATTAAATTTTTAGTATTTTCAGGAGTATTATATTTTAACAATACCTTTATTAAAATATGAAATTTATAAATTGCCTTTTTTGATTTTAACATTTCAAAATTTATTTCTTTTTCATCTTCAAGTTTTTCACAATTAAAAATATCTTCTTTGTTTAAATTAAAAGTATTTAAAGCATAATCTAATTTTCCTTGAGCTTTTCCACCAATTATAAAATTCATAAAAAAAATCCTCCTATAAAAATATTTTTCCAACTAAAACTAATGCTAAAGCTATAAAAAGTTCACAAAGTTGAAGAAAATACCCTGCAATATCTCCTGTAATTCCTCCAAATTTTTTTTTAGCCATTGATTTATAATAAAAAAATACTATTAAAGAGGATATTATTGAAGCTATTCCTAAAAAAAGATTTATATAAAGCATAATTAAACTAATAATTATTATATAAATAATCATTGTAATTTTTACTTTCTTTTTTTGTGCTGAATCTGAAAAATTTGCTGCAAGACCACTTTTTTTAGCTAAGGGAAAAGTTACTATTGAAAGGCCACTTAAAGCCCTTGATAATATAAACCCTAAGGATACAATAATTATCTCCTCTCCCTTTATTTCACTTAGTACTCCAAAATAAGCTATAAAATATGTTATTGAAGTTATTAAAGCAAAGGCTCCTATATGAGAATCCTTAAGAATTTCAAGCTTTCTTTCTATACTTTGGTAAGAATTTATAGCATCCATAGAATCAACAAAACCATCCATATGTATACCACCTGTAATTAATATAGGAATTATAGTATAAATTGCTGTAGTAAATATATTTCCTAAAGCTAAAAATTTAGCTAAAAGACTCCATAAATAAAATATAATTCCTATAGCTAAGCCAACTAAAGGAAAAAAGCATAGGGCATATTTCATATTTTCTTTATTCCAATCTGTTTTTGGCATTGGTATTTTTGAATACATAGAAAAAGCTATTTTAAATGAGTTCCACATCTAAACTTCCCCCTTTATATATATAGGAATAGTATATACAACTTCAATAACCTGTTCTGCTAATTGTCCAAGTTCTTTGTTTATTTTTCCTAAATTATTTATATATTTTTCTGTTTCTTTATCATATTCTATTCCATCAGAAAATATTTCATTTGTTACAATAACTATATTGTCTGAAATATTTTTTAACCTTTTTACTTCATTAATTATTTTTAACACAATATCTTTATCTTCTTTATTTTCCATATACATTTCATTTGCCACTAAATTAGACATACAATCTAAGAGAACTGTAGAATTTTTATAAATAGAAATATCTCCTAAATTTTTATAACATTCTTTTGTTAAAAAGCCCTTATTTTTTCTCATAATTTTATGTCTTTCAATTTTTTTTAAACTTTCATCATCAAAAGGAAACATAGTTGCAATATAAATTAAATTTTCTTTTTTTAAGGATACTGCAAGATTTTCTGCATATTCAGATTTTCCACTACCACTACCACCAGTAACTAAATATAACATAAATAAAATTCTCCTTATTTTTTATAAAGGTTTATAACAAAATCCTTGTTCATCAAAAAGCACCATATTATTATATACAGTAAGGGCTAAATCTAAAATAGGGAATATTGAAATTGCTCCTGTTCCTTCTCCAAGGCACATTTCACAATTTAATAAAGGTTTTAAATTTAAAGCATCTAAAATAAGCTTTCCTGCTGGTTCCTTTGAAACATGAGAAGGCAAAATATAATTTGATACTAAAGGATTAATTTTACAAGCTATAAGGGCTGAAACTCCTGAAATAAATCCATCTATAACTATTGGCACTTTATATAATGAGCCTCCTAAAAAAACGCCAACAAGACCTGCTATGTCAAAACCACCAAGTTTTGATAAAACATCTATAGGATTATTTTTATTTGGTTTATGAAGCTTTATAGCAGATTTTATAACTTCTATTTTTCTTTCAAGTCCTTTTATGCTAAGGCCTGCTCCCTTTCCTGTTACTGTTTCTACTGATTTATCTAAAAATACAGAGGCTAAAGCACTACTTGTTGTAGTATTTCCTATTCCCATTTCTCCTGTTGCTATTATTTTATAACCCTTTTCTTTTAAAATTCTAACCATATTAATACCAGCTTTTATTGCTTTTATTGTTTCCTCTTCTGTCATAGCTGGTTCTTTATATAAATTTTTTGTACCATAGCCTATTTTTCTATCTATAATTTTTCTAGGTACAATTTCTTCTTCCTTCTTTATAACATTTTCTAAGTTCCTATACACACCAATATCAACTGGAAAAACATCTATATTAAGAGAATTTGCCATAACAGAGGCTGATGTTTTATTTTTTGTAAAGTTTTCTGTTACTAAAGCTGTAATTTCCATACCTGTTTGAGTTACATTTTCACAAACTACCCCATTATCAGCACACATTACTATAAGAGCTTTTTTATTAATATCTACTTTAGAATTTTTTTGAATACCTGCAATTTTAATTATTGCCTCTTCTAAAAGTCCTAAGCTTCTTAAAGGTTTTGAAATGCTATCCCACCTTTTTCTACTTTCTTTTATTGCTTCTTCACTTGGTTTTTCTATTTTATTTAAAATATCATCTAAATTCATGTTATCCCACCATTTTATCTTCTTTAAGTTTTAATTAAATTTTTTATATAAAAAATATATTTTTAAGTTTAATAATTATAATTTTTACAAGCCTTAATAAAGTTATAAGGAACATTTAAATTTGAATAAAAATGTATATGAGGATATCCTGCAAATAAATTATTAGTTAAATTTATACACTTCCAACTTCTTTTCTTTGAAGGTTTTTCTGCAAAAAACTTTTCTCCACAATTTGTACTATCAAAATAATGAAATTCATGTCCTTTTATAATCTCATCTTTTTTACATAAAAAATTATCCTCTAAAGCTTTTATATTTATATATCCAAATCTATTAAGTTTTGAAGTTTTATAAGATTTTCCTTTTATAATACCTACCATTCCATAAGAAACCCCATGAATATTTTCCATATGTTCATGAAGATACATAAAACCTCCACACTCTGCAATAGTTATAAGTCCATTATTTATTTCATTATATATACTTTCTTTCATAGATTTATTATTTGAAAGTTCTTTAGCATAAAGTTCAGGATAGCCCCCTCCTAAAATAAGTCCATTTATGTTCTTTGGAAGAGCTTTATCATGTATAGGACTAAAATATACTATTTCAGCTCCCATTTTCTTTAAAAGGTTTATATTATCTTCATAATAAAAACAAAAAGCTTCATCATAGGCAATAGCTATTTTTATTTTTTTATTATCTTTTAAATTTATTTTTGGCACATTTATTTTTTCATAATCTAATTTTTTACTAGTATTTGCAAGAGATATTATTTTATCTATATCTAAAGTTTCTTCTAAAACTTCTGCTAATTTATTAAGCTTTTCTTCTAAATTCTTAACTTCGCTAGGAGTAATAAGCCCTAAGTGTCTACTCTCTATTGTTAAGTCCTTTATATTAGGAACATAACCAAAAACCTTTATATTAAGTTCTTCTTCAATTAAATCCTTTATATCTTTATAAATCATTTTTGATATTTCATTTAAAATAACACCCTTTATATTAGAATTTTCTACATACTCTAAAAATCCCTTTATCATAGGAACAATAGACCTACTCATTCCTTTTGCATTTACAACTAAAATTACAGGGGTCTTTGTTATTTTACTTATTTCATAAGATGTTCCTTTAAAAGATGAAGTGCTTAATCCATCATAAAAGCCCATAACTCCTTCAATTATAGATATATCTGTATTTTTCATTGATTTATCCATTAAATATTTTAAAGTATTTTCATCATAAAAAAAACTATCTAAGTTTTTTGACTTTGTTTTAATAACTTTTGTATGAAACATAGGGTCTATATAATCTGGCCCACATTTAAAGGAGGAAACTTTAAGTTTTCTGTTAACTAAAGCTTGAAGAAGTCCACAAGTAATTGTTGTTTTTCCGCTTCCACTTGAAATAGCTGCAATCATTACTCTACTCATTTTTATTTTCTCCTTTAAAGGAAATTATATAAATAGGATTTTGACCTGTCATTAAGTTATAGTTTCCTAATTTTTTATTTTTAGAAACAACTACTTGAGTTATATCTATAGATTTAACATTAAATTCTTTTATACAATTAAGAGCCTCTAGTAAAGTTTCTAAAGTTATTGCATTTATAACCACCTTTATTTTTGGATTTTTATCTAAAAGGGTTTTAATAATATCTTTTAATTTACTAGAAGAGCCTCCTATAAAGGCATGAGTTGGTTTTAAAAGGGAATCTAAAACCTTTGGTGCAACCCCTTTTATAACTTCTATATTATCTGCTTTAAATTTCTTTTTATTTTCATTAATAAGGTCTATTCCTTTTTGATTTTTTTCAATAGAAAATACCTTACCTTTTTCTACATTTAAAGCCATTTCTATAGAAACAGAGCCTGTTCCTGCACCAATATCATATACAATAGAATCTTTATCTAATTCAAGCTTTAATATTGAAAGACTTCTAATTTCTTCTTTAGTCATAGGAACTTCACCACGTAAAAATTCTTCATCTTTTATATTTATATAAGCTTTTTTAGGTGAAAAGTTTTCATTTTCTATTAATATAACAGTTAATCCTTCAAATTCTGAATTTATAAAATCCTTTGGTTTTCCTTTAAATATTTTTTCTTCTTTATAGGAAAGATTTTGTCCTATATATAAATTAACATTATCTAATTGATAAAAAATAAGAGTTTTACATAGAGTTTTTATACTATCTTTTCCTCCTAAAAGAGAAAAAACTTTTTTATTATGTAAAATATGATAAATAATATTTTCTTCCTTTCCATGCATACTTATAAGCTTTGTATCATCTAAGCTTTTATTTATTTTTGATGCAAAATAAACAGGTGAAGATATTCCACATATTACTTCTGCATCATATTTTTTTAGTTTTTCTAGCATTTTTTTTGAGCCACTATAAAAACTAGTATCTCCAGAATAAGCAATAACAATATTTTCATATTCATTATGTTCTTCAATAAAATTTAATATTTCATCATAGTTATAAGAAATAAAGCTTTTTTTATTAAAGTTTTTTAAACTTTCTACCATACGCTTAGCACCAATTATAATGTCACAAGTTTTAATTACTTTCTCTGCCTTTAAAGTCATAGTTTCAAGATTTCCCATACCTATTCCAACTAAATATATTTTCTTTTTATTTTTTATATTAAACTTTACTTTAAGTATATTTATTATTTCATTAAAGCTAAATCCCTTTTCTTTTTTAGGTCTTCCAATTACAACTACCTTTGCCCCTGCTCTTTTTGCAGAATTTATTTTTTCTTTAAAACCACCTAAAGTTCCAGATTCCTTTGTAACTAAATATTTTCCATTAATCTGTTTTAATAAGGCATAATTAAACTCTTCTGTAAAAGGCCCTTGCATAGCTATTAAATTAGCTCCTTGAAATCCTAGTTTTGAACATTCTTCAACTACCTTTGGAATAGACAAAACCCTTGCAAAAACTCTTTCTTTATAATTTTTTAAACAAGTAAAACTTGATATTTCTTTACTTCCTGTTGTAACTAATATATTTCCATAGGTATTTTCTAAAAAATCTACTGCTTCCTTTACTGAATTTACATATATAATATCTTCTTTATTTTCCTCTTCACTTTCTCTTAAAAGCCTTAAATATTCTTTTTTTGTTTCTTTACAAGCTAAAAAAATATTTTCAGAAACTTCTAAAGCATAGGGGTGAGTGCTATCTATTACTAAATCAAAATTTTCTTTATTTATAAGCTCTATCATATCTTCTTTATTTAACCTTTTAGAAGATATTTTTATATTTTCATTTTCTTCAATAAGAGACTCTCCATACTCTGTTGCAACACATAAGTAAATTTTTATATTTTTATCTTTAAGATACTCTATAAGCTTTCTTCCTTCAGTTGTACCACCAAATATTAGTAATTTATACATTTTTATATCCCCTTGGTGTTACCATCTTTCCATTTATTTCTTTAGTTTGAGAATTTCCTATAAAGACTGTAGTAAACATATCTACTAAACTCTCCCTTAACTCTTCTAAGGTTAAAATTTTATATTCTTCTTTCTCTCTTCCTATGTTTTTAACATAGCCACATATAGTATCTTTTTTTTGAAATTTCATAATTAAATCACAGGCCTTTTTTAAATAATCCTGTCTTTTTTTACTTGAAGGATTATAAAGACATATTACAAAATCTGATTTTGCAGCTAGTAAAAGTCTTTTCTCTATTTTTTCCCAAGGAGTTAATAAATCACTTAAACTTATAACTGCAAAATCATGTATTAAAGGTGCACCTAAAACTGAAGCTCCACTTAAAGCTGCTGTTATTCCTGAAACTATTTCAACTTCAACATCTTTATACTTTGAAGATAATCTTAATACAATTTCTGCCATTCCATAAACTCCAGAATCTCCACTACATACTAAAGATACTTTTTTACCTTTTTCTGCTTCTTCAAAGGCTAATATACATCTATCAACTTCTTTTTTCATTGGAGTTGTTAAAAACTCTTTTCCCTTAAAATACTTTTCTATTAAATGAACATAAACAGTATAACCTACTATAACATCACTACTTTCTAATGTTTTTACTGCCTTTATTGTCATTTGTTCATATTCTCCAGGTCCAATTCCAACTACATATAATTTTTTATTCAAAAACTCCACCCCATTTTTCTATATATAAAGCTAATGTAACTTTATTTCCTATAGTTTTTTTTACCTTTAATTTTCCTTTTTTATTTTCTATAATTGCTGCTCTTTCACAAACATTACTTATTCCTGTAACTGACTTTACAAAATCTGATTCTGTAAAATTACCTTCTACCTTTTCTAACTCTTTTTTAGAATAAACTTTAAAAGGAATGTTATATTTTTTAGAAAATTCCTTTATTCCTTCTTCATCTTTTTTTAAATCTATGCTACTTATTTTTTTAACTGAATGTATAGATATATTATTTTCTTTTAATACCTTAAAAACTAGTTCTTCTATATTTTTAATATCTGTACCCTTTCTGCATCCAATTCCAATAGTTACAATCTTAGGAATTAAATTTAATGTTTTTTCATATATATCCTTTCCACTTATGGAAACATATATTCCTATTTTAGGATTTTTTATTGAAACTTTTTTCTTTTCTTCTTCTACAATATTCTCTATATTTTTTTTAACAAGTTCAGAGGGAATATTTCCTTTAAAGTTAAAATCACTTAAAAAGCCTATTTTTTCTCCCTCTAATATTTTACTTGATATTTCCTTTGCAATAGTCATATTAGAAATATATAAATTATTGTTTTTAGCAAAAACATCTACTGCAAATTTATTATTTATATCTGTAGCAGTTGTTATAACTTCTATAGAATTTGTAAATTTAGAAATTTTCTTAGAAAGCTCATTAGCTCCTCCTATATGTCCTGATAAAAGAGGAATAACAAACCTTCCTAATTCATCTATAACAATAACTGCAGGATCTGTTTTTTTATCTTTAACAAAAGGTGCTATAGCCCTTACTGCAATGCCAGAAGCACTTATAAAAATTAAAGCATCCTCTTCTTTAAAATGCTTTTTAGTCCATTCTTTTAAAGAAGGCTCTATTTTATTTAAATTATACCTTTTTGAAAACCTTGAAATACTATAAGACTTACATATATATCCTAACTTTTCAAGTTCATTATTTACTTTTTTATTAAGTATAGTTCCATTATTTGTAAAGCTAACTATAGCAATTTTCAAATAAAATTTCCTCCTTATTCTATGCCCTTTCTAAACTCTGTTGTAAAAAATGGATTATATAATTCTGAGCGATTATATTCACTACCTTCTAATACATCTCCAACTACTATAAGAGCTGTTTTAGTTATATTATTTTTTCTAGCAGATTCAAATAAGGTACTTACTGTACACCTTACTACCTTTTCATCCTCCCAAGTTGCTTTATAAACTATAGCAGCTTTAGTATTTTCTTTATATCCACCTTTAATAAGCTTTTTTTCTAATTCTTCTAAAAGTCCTGTACTTAAAAATATTACCATTGTTGCATTATGAGATGCTAACTTTTCTATATCCTCTTTTTCTGGCACTTTAGTTTTTCCTGCCATTCTTGTTATAATAACACTTTGAGATATATTAGGAAGAGTATATTCTGCCTTTAAGCTAGAGGCTGCTCCACAAAAAGAGCTTACTCCTGGGCAATATTCATATTTTATTTTCTCTTTATCTAAAATATCCATTTGCTCTTTTATGGCACCATAAAGACAAGGGTCTCCTGTATGAAGACGAACTGTATTTTTATTTTCTTTTTCTGATTTTTTAATAACATCTATAACTTCTTCTAAAGTCATTTTTGCACTGTTATAAACAATACATTCTTCTTTTTTATACTGAAGAAGTTCAGGATTAACTAAAGAACCTGCATATATAATAACATCAGCTTTTTCAATAAGATTTTTTCCTCTTACTGTTATTAAGTCTTTAGCTCCAGAGCCTGCTCCAACAAAATTAACCATAAAATTTTACTCCCCCTTTACTATTATTAAAGAATAATAACTTGCATTTTCTTTTACATCTTCAAGATTTTTATATACTCTTTCATTTTCCATTCCACAATTTTCAACCATAATAGCTCTAGTTTTATTTTCTTTTATTGCTTTTTTAACTTCACCTATTTTCTTTCCACTTTTCATAAAAACTTTAGTTCCCTTAAGTTTTAAAGCCTCTTTAATTTCATAAGAAGCAGGAATTATATGAAGTTCTTCTGATTTTTCAACTAATCCTTCATTTATTTTTGCAGAAGCAGCACAAAAAGAAGGTATTCCACTTATTATCTCTGTTTCATATCCTTTATTTAATAAAAGCTTATGAATATAAATATAAGTTGAATAAATGCTAGGGTCACCTAAAGTTAAAAAGGCTACACTTTTTCCACTATCTAAAATGTTAGCTATTTGTTCTGAGGCCTTATTATGACTTTCCTTTAATAAATTTTCATCCTTTGTCATAGGCATATGTACATATAAAAATTCTTTATCATCAATATTTTCAATAACTTGAGATGCTATTTTATAAGCTACACATTTTTCCTTTGAGTTAGCTGGAATTGCTACTACTTCACATTCTTTAATTAATCTTACTGCCTTAAGAGTTAAAAGTTCTGGGTCTCCTGGCCCAACTCCTACCCCATATAATTTTCCCTTCATTTTTTTCCTCCCTTTTATCTATAAGTTAATTATTAATTTTTTAACATCTTCTGTTTCACAAAGTATTCCATATTTATTTGAAAATACAACTGCTCCAACTAAAAATTCATTTCTTATTCTATTTTTTAAATAAAAGTCTATTTTTTTACTAATTGACTTCATTGTTTCATCCTTTAATCCTTCTTTTTCTAATATTTCTATTGCCTCATCTGTTGTTATACAATTCATTATAGCTTTAATAATTTTTGAGTTTGCCCCACAAATTCCAGCATGGGCTGCTAAAATTTCCATTCTACAATCTGCATTTTTAGAATGAGTATTCATAATTCCACCTGCAACCTTTATAAACTTTCCTATATGAGCAATAAATAAAATGCCTTTTATTCCTATCTCACAGGCATAATCTAAGGTTTCTCCAACAAAATTACTACATTTTAAGGAATTTTCTATATTTATCTCCATATTTTCTCTTGAAAAACTTTCTCCATAATTTCCAGGAGTTATTAAAAAATACTCTGCTCCATTTACTTTTAGTTGCTTCATTTCCACCTTTATAGTGTCAATAAGTGCTTTCTCACTCATAGGTTCTATAATTCCACTTGTTCCTAAAATAGAAATTCCCCCTTCTATTCCAAGCCTTGGATTAAAGGTTTTTTTAGCAATTTCTACTCCCTCTGGTATTGATATTTCAACATAAAGCCCCTCTTTATATTCAAATTCTTCACATATATTTTTTACTTCTTTATAAATCATTTCTCTAGGAACTTTATTAATTGCAGCACTTCCTTTTTTACATTGAAGTCCATCTTTTGTAACTCTTCCAACTCCAATTCCACCATCAATTATAATATCTTTATCCTTTGAAAACTGAACCTTTGAATATACAAGTATTCCATTTGTTACATCTGGGTCATCCCCACTATCTTTTTTTATAGCACACTTTACAAAATCCTCTCCAAAACTTATATCTAAAACATTAAGATTTAAAAGTATTTTTTTAGGAGTCATAATCTGAATTTTTTTAATAGGTTTTTTATTTAAAAGCATTATTATAGAAGCCTTAGAAGCTGCTGCTGCACAAGAGCCTGTTGTATAGCCAAATCTAAGCTTTTTATGATTTTTATATATATACATATTCTCTTTAGAATCTATAAAATTTTCCTTTTCTAAATCCTTTTTATTCATATACTCACCTTAAATTCTTATCTTCCATCTGCCATATAAATTAAGGCATTACAAATGGCAGCAGCTATATTACTTCCACCCTTTCTTCCTCTTGCCACTATACAAGGCTCATTACTTTCTATCATCATTTCCTTTGAAGCTACCACATTTACAAAACCTACTGGCACTCCTATTACACCCTCTGGTTTTACTTTTCCTTCTTTAATAAGTTCTGTTATTCTTATTAATGCAGTTGGAGCATTTCCTATGGCAAAAATAAGCTTTTTATCGATTGTACAAGCTTTTTCCATACTTACAATTGACCTTGTTACTCCCTTTTCCTTTGCCTTTTTAGAAACATCTTCATCCCCTATAAAGCAAAATACTTCTCCATTAAATTTAGCTAATGTTTTTTTGTTTATACCAGCTTTAACCATTTGAGTATCTGTAACAATACAAGCCCCCCCTTTTATTGCATTAACAAGCTTTTCTACTATATTCTCTGAAAAATATAAATTATCTGCATAATCAAAATCTGCTGAAGTATGTATAACTCTTTTTATTACTTTTTCATTTTCAGGAGCTAATTTTTTATCTCCTAATATTTCTGTAATTATTTCAAAACTGCGTTTTTCTATTTCCTCTGGTTTTATCTTTTCAATTTTCATTTTTTCACCTTATAATCCCATTATTTTATATATATAATCTATATCTAAAGCCTTTCTTACTTCCTGTGCTAAAATATCATATTGAGTTTCTTTATATTCTTCCATATTAAAAGCTTTAAGATTTTCTGTATTTAATCCCTTTTTCTTTAAAAGCTCTTCTATTATTACCTTTGTTATTTCTTCTTTATCAAATATTCCATGTATATAAGTTCCATATACATTTTTATTATTAACAAGGTTTTTATTATTAGTAGTTAACCCCATATGAATTTCATAACCTTCATATTCCTTATTTGAAAGATTTTTAAAAATTCCATCTACCTTTTCTAAATTTCCCTTTACTCTTACTGTTGTCTTTTCCTTTTCAAATACTGTTTCTGAATCTAAAAGTCCTAAACCCTTAATTTCTCCCCCCTCTTCTATGTTATAAGGGTCTTTTAAATATTTTCCAAGGATTTGATAGCCTCCACAGATTCCAATTAAAGGTTTATTCTTTGAAACATGTTTCATTATAGAAGATTCTAAACCACTTTCTCTAAGCCATTTTAAATCTGAAATTGTATTTTTAGTTCCTGGAATTATTATTAAATCAGGATTTTTTAATTCCTTTGTGGAAGCTACATATCTAACCTTTACACCATTTATATATTCTAAAGGATTAAAATCTGTAAAATTTGATATTCTAGGAAGTCTTATAACAGCTATATCTATTAATGAGCCTGAACTTTTATTATTAAATTTATCAGTTAAACTATCTTCATCATCTATATTAACATTTAAATAAGGAACAACCCCAACTACTGGTACTTTTATAATATCTTCAAGCATTTTTAAACCTGGCTCTAGTATTTTTACATCTCCACGAAATTTATTTATTATAGTGCCCTTTACCATAGCTTTTTCATCTTCATCTAATAAAAGCATTGTTCCTGCAAGGGATGCAAAAACTCCTCCTCTATCAATATCTCCTACAATTAAAACTGGAGAATTTGCCATTTTTGCCATCCCCATATTAACTAAATCATCTTTTTTTAAATTAATTTCAGCTGGACTTCCTGCCCCTTCTATTACTATTATGTCATATTCCTTTGAAAGCTTATTAAAAGCCTTCATAATTTCAGGTTTAAGTTTTGACTTTTCCTTATAATAATCCTTTGCAGACATATCTTTATAAACTTTTCCATTAACTATAACCTGAGAGCCTTTATCACTTGTAGGCTTTAATAATATAGGATTCATTTCAACCTTAGGTTTTATTTTACAAGCTTCTGCCTGCATAACTTGAGCTCTTCCCATTTCAAAACCTTCTTCAGTTATAAAAGAATTTAATGCCATATTTTGAGATTTAAAAGGTGCTACTTTATATCCATCCTGTTTAAATATTCTACATAACCCAGCTACTAAAATACTTTTCCCTGCATTTGATGCTGTTCCTTGTATCATTATTACCTTAGCCATTTTTCCCCCTCCTTATTTGTCATATAAAAATTTACTAATCCATTTATATGTTTTCCACTTTCACAGCTTGTACCATGGTCTGAAGTAACTATTAAATTAAAATCTTTTTCTTTTAAAAATTTTATAACTTCTCTATCTATCCTTTTAATAAATTCTTCTTTTTCTTTTTTGTTTTTTCTATGACCTGCTTCATCAGCTCCATTTATATGAAGAAGAACAAAATCATAATCTTTAATAAGTTTTAAGGCACAATCTCTTTTATTTTTTAAATTTGTATCTATATCTGAAGTTACTTTATCTATTTTAGGACAATACATTCCCATAGCCATTCCAATACCTTTTACAATTTCTGTTTTACATACAACAGCTCCCTTTAATTTATGTATTGCATAAAAACTAGGTATTTTTTGTTTTTTGCTTTCTCCCCAAGGATAAAGGTTAAAATCTAAAATAAGCTTTTTTAAATCCTCTTCAATACTTTTATTACTACACTTTGGCATAATTTCATAAATATTTTTTCCTAGATTTTCATGAGGTGGATAGGTTTTTATATAATCTAAATTCTTATACCCATTTTTTATTATAAGAAGGTTTTTATAGCTATCCATAGGTATAAACTTAAATTTATTATATAAATTTATAGAACTTTTGTATTTTAAATTATTTTCTTCCTTGCAACTTGAAATTAAAATATGATTATTTATATTAACATTATTGCACCTTAAAATTAAATCCTCTTCATTTACTTCTTCATTCATAGAAAGGGCTTCTAAATAAGCTCTTCCCTTTGGAATATACTCTTTAGGAACTTTAAGAAGATTCATTATACAAGTAAGGCTATTAGTTTCCATTTTATCTGGAGTATTATTTACTTTTTTGCAGTATTTTATAGATTTAATATTTTCACAAAACCTATAATCTAAAGGCTCTGCTCCATCAATTATAACCATTATAGTTTTCATTTTCTTTTTCCTTTATTAATTCTTTTAAACATTTAATTAATATTTTATTATCTTCCTTTGATTTTACTGCTATTCTATAATAGTCCTTATTTAAAGCTATATAATTATTGCAACTTCTTATTAGTACTCCTTTTTCTTTTAAATACTCTTTTAAGTTTAAAATATTAGATTTAAAAAATATATAATTGGCCTTAGAATTAAAAACTTTAAAGCCTAAATTTTCTAGTTCCTTTTTTAAAAATTCTCTATTTTCTTTTATGTATAACTTAGTTTTATTTACAAATTCCTCTTCCTTTAAAGCTGCTTCCCCTGAAAAAGCTGCTACAGAAGATACACTCCAAGGCTGTCCAATTGAACTTATTTTATTTATAATTTCTTCATTTGAAGAAAGCATATAGCCAAGCCTTATTCCAGCCATTGCATATATTTTTGTAAAAGCTTTTAATATTATAAGATTTTTAAAATTATTTATATAACTAGAAATACTATAATTTTCTTCATCATAAATAAAATCCATAAAACATTCATCTACTACCATTATTATATTTTTCTCTTTACATCTTTTTAAAATTTTTAAAACTTTTTCTTTTTCTAAAAGAATTCCTGTAGGATTATTTGGGTTACATAAAAAAATTATATCTATTTCCTCATTTAAATAATTTAGTATATCATCTTTTATAAAAAAGTTATTTTCTTCTTTTAATTTATAGTAATTTATCTTGCAATTTACAAGCTTTAAAGCCTCTTCATATTCTGAAAAAGTTGGTGCTAAAATAAGTGCTTTTTTAGGTTTTATTCCTAAAGCTATTTTGAAAATAATATCTGCTGCACCATTTCCACATAATATATTTTCCATACTTGTTTTTTCTTTTTTTGCTAAAGCTTTTCTAAGAGACCTACATAAAGGGTCTGGATAAGCTTTATAATTTTCTATGTTATCTATTATTGCTTTTTTTACTGAAAGTGGCATTCCTAAAGGATTTATATTTGCTGAAAAATCAATTATATTTTTATTAAAGCTATAAATATCTCCTCCATGAATTAATTCCTTCATAATTTTCTTCACCTTCTATTCTTTCCTAATTTCTTAATTTTATACAACTATAAAAAATCTTATAGAAGAAAATATTATTAAAGATAATACTGCCGTTACATACATAAGCTTATTCATAGTTTTAATATCATCTATTTCTATTTCTTTTATATTATCTCCTATAGTTTCTTTTTTTACTAACTTTCCAAAATAATAAGCATCTCCTAAAAGTTCAACATCTAAAGCTCCTGCTGCTACTGATTCTGTTTTACAAGAATTAGGACTTGAAGATTTATTTTTATCCCTTTTATAAATTTTATAAGCATTTTTATAATCAAGACCTAAAATAAAACTTCCAAGAAGCATTATATAAGAGGCTATTATTGCTGGTAAAAAATTAAAAACATCATCTGTTCTTGCTGCAAATCTTCCAAAGTATAAGTACTTATCATTTTTATATCCAATCATTGAATCTAAAGTATTTACAGCTTTATATAAAAATCCTAAAGGTGCTCCCCCTATAATTATATAAAAAAGAGGTGCTATAACTCCATCTGATGTATTTTCTGCAATAGTTTCAACTGTTGCTTTTGTAATTTGTTTTTCATTAAGATTTTCTGTATCCCTTCCAACTATCCAAGAAAGATATTTTCTTGAATTTAAAATATCTTTTTTCTTAAGATATTTATAAACTCTCATACTTTCAGTTTTTAAAGATTTTGTAGCCATTATTTGATATATAAATATAGATTCTATTATAATTTTTAAATAAATACTAATTTTTTTACAAATAATTAATATTATAAAAGGCAGAAAAAATGATGATAAAATAACAAAAACACTTAAAATAGCTCCCCCTAAATACTCTTTTTTAGGCATTATTTTTCTTATGATTTTTTCTCCCTTAGAAATTACACTACCAATAAGTCTTATAGGGTGAGGCATAAAATGGGGGTCTCCAAAAATCAAATCTAAAATAAATCCTAAAAATACAGAAAATAAAAAATTCACCTAAATACTCACATCCTTGTCTTTTTTTCTTTTAAACTAATATAAATGGTATGTAAGATTTTATTTATTGTCAATACTATAAATTTTTTCATTTACATATATTTATTTTTATGTTATACTCCCCTTATAATTTAGCATTTTTAGGTTCTGTAAAATTTTATCATTTTAAATTTTTATAGAGTAATTGTGGAAATAAGTGAAAATCTTATACGGTCCCGCCGCTGTAATGGAATAGTAGTATTTTATAATATCACTGTGAAAATGGGAAGATTTAATACTATGTTATTTAAGCCTAAGTCAGAAGACCTGCCTAAAGATGAGTTTTACACATAATTACGGATGATAATTAGGTGTAATTTAAAAGTTTAGGTTTTTTTAATCTAGCTTTTTAATTGCGCCCTTTATTATTTTTTAAAAGGCCTTTTTTTTATGCCTTTTAAAAAAGATAATTAAAAGTTTTTATAAATTTTTTCTAGAGACTTTTATATTAACTTTTTTATCTAACTATTTATTTTAAAGGGGGATTTTTTTTAATGTCCAAAAAGAAGAGATTTTTTATTATTGTAATGCTTGTTTTTGTTATATGTTCAAGTGTTATGCCTGTAGCTAATGCAATGCACATTATGGAAGGATATCTTCCTCCAAAATATTGTATTGCTTGGGGAGTTTTATGTATTCCATTTTTAATTGCAGGATTTATGTCAATTAAAAAAACTTTATCTAACCACAGGAAAACACTTTTAATACTTGCTATGGTCGGTGCCTATTCTTTTGTTTTATCAGCCCTTAAAATACCATCAGTAACTGGAAGTAGTTCTCATGCTACAGGTACTGGTTTAGGTGCTATATTATTTGGTCCATCTGCTATGAGTGTTATAGGTATTATTGTTCTTTTATTTCAAGCTATTTTACTTGCTCATGGTGGTTTAACAACTTTAGGTGCAAATACTTTTTCAATGGCAATAGCAGGTCCTTTTTTAGCCTATGGCGTTTATAAACTTTCATCAAAGTTAAAAATCCCAAAAAACTTTGGAGTATTTTTAGCAGCCTTTTTAGGTGATTTATTTACTTATGTTGTTACTTCCTTCCAACTTGCAGTAGCACATCCATCAGCAGTTGGTGGTGTTTTTGCTTCTTTTACTGAATTTTTAGGTGTTTTTGCCTTAACTCAAATTCCACTTGCTATTATTGAAGGTATTATAACAGTTATAATTATGATGGCATTTGAAACTTATGCACAAAGTGAACTTATAGAACTTGATTTTCTTGAAGGAGGTAACGCTTATGAAAAGTAAGAAAAACCTTATTATAGTATTAGTTATTTTATGTGTTCTTATTGCTTCTATTCCTTTACTTGTTATAAAGGATTCTGAATTTGGTGGAGCTGATGGTGCTGCAGAAGATGTAATAAGTGAAGTAGACCCAAATTATGAAGCTTGGGCATCTCCAATTTTAGAACCTCCAGGTGGAGAAACAGAAAGTCTTTTATTCTGCCTTCAAGCTGCTATTGGAGCTGGAGTTTTAGGGTTTGGACTTGGAGTATTAAAAGAAAGATATAAGAAAGAAAATAAAGGTAAATAAAATTTTACATAGGAGATTAATTTAATGAATACAAATAAAAAAGCCATTTTAGTTGTAAGCTTTGGTACTAGTTATAAAGAAACTCGTGAAAAAACTATAGATGCTATAGAAAATGAAATAAAAAATTCCTTTCCTGATTATACTATTTATAGAGCCTTTACAAGTACTATGATAATAAAAAAGCTTCTTAAAACAGATAATTTGAAAATTTTCACTGTAAAAGAAGCCCTAGAAAAACTTATAGCTGACAATGTTAAAGAACTTATTGTTCAACCAACTCATGTAATTAATGGAATAGAAAATGACCTTATGATAGAAACTGTTTTAAAATATAAAGATAACTTTGAAAGTATAAAAATAGGAAATCCTTTATTAACTTCTACTTTAGATTATGAAAATTTAGTAAAAATAATAATGAAAGATTTTTCTCATTTAAAAGAAAAGGAAGCTTTAGTATGTATGGGACATGGTTCAGATCATTATTCTAATTCTACATATCCAGCTCTTGATTATATGTTTAAAGAAAAAGGCTTTAAAAATGTATTTGTTGGAACTGTTGAAGGATATCCAAAACTTACTGAAGTTATTTCAGGTCTTAAAGAACTTAATCCTTCAAAAGTAACTTTAATGCCTTTAATGGTTGTAGCTGGAGACCATGCTATAAATGATATGTCTAGTGATGAAGAAGATTCTTGGAAATCAATTTTAGAAGATAAAGGCTTTAAAGTAAACTTTTCTCTAAAAGGCCTTGGAGAATACGAAGATATAAGAAAAATCTATATTAAACACATAAAAGAAGCAAAACTTAAAATTTAACTTGGTTTAGTAAAATCTTAGATTCCTTATTTTATGAAGGTGCCACGCAAGAGCCTGTCGACCGGAGCACCCAAATAACATAAGGAATCTAAGATTTTTGAACCAAGTTAAAATGTTATATACTATATAGCTTTTTTTATCCATTTTCCACTAAAGTATCTATAAACAAAAAATATAGTTCTTACTACCCAATCTATTGTCATAGCAACCCATACTCCAAATACTCCAAGACCTAAATTTCTTCCTATTACATAACTTAAAGCAATTCTGCATGTCCACATTGATACTATTCCTACTATCATTGGATATTGTGCATCTCCTCCTGCTCTAAATGTATTTGAAATTGTAAAAGATAAGGGCCAGATAAGCATAGAACATACTCCATGATAAAGTATAATATTTCTAGCTGTTTCTGAAGTTTCTGGAGTTAAATTATAAATTTTAAGTATAAATGGAAGTAAAATAAATATTATTATATTTGTTCCCCATAACGCCATATAACATATTTTCATAAGTTTTTTTGTGAAAAATTTTGCTTGATTAATTTCTCCTGCTCCAATACATCTTGAAACAACTGTTACCATAGCAAAACCAATAGCTATTCCTGGTAAAATTTCAAAGTTACATAAACTACTTGAAACTGCATTTGCTGCAATGGCTGAAGTTCCAAAGGAAGCAACTAAACTTAAAACTAATATTTTTCCAAGTTGAAACATACTATTTTCAAGGCCACTTGGAATGCCAATATGTAATATCTTTCTTACTAATTTTTTATTAAATTTAAACTTAAGAGTTTTATTAATATGTATTTGTAAGTCTTTTCTTGTTACTAAATATAACATAACAAAGGCTGCAACCATTCGAGATACTAAAGTTGGAATTGCTACTCCTGCTGTTTCAAACTTAAATCCAAAAATTAAAATAGCATTTCCAAAAACATTTATAACATTCATTAAACAAGATACAAGCATTGGAGTTTTAGAATTCATCTGTGCCCTAAATATAGCAGTTCCAGCATTATATACTGCTAAAAATGGAATTGAGGCTGAACATATCATTAAATATGTATTTGCATGATTATAAACTTCTTTTGTAATATGTCCAAAAACTACAGTTAAAATAAACTCTTTTCCAATATATACAAGTGCCATAATTCCAAGGGATACAAAAAACATAAGCCAAACAAGTTGATTTGCTGATTCCCTTGCCTTTTTTATATCCTTTCTCCCCATATATTGACCAACAACAACAGCTCCGCCAGTTGCTAAGGCTGTAAATACATTAATTAATAATATATAAATATTATCCATTAAAGAAACTCCAGAAACTGCAGATTCTCCAACACTTGCTATCATTATTGAATCTGACATTCCTACAATAACTTCTAATAATTGTTCTAATACAAGAGGAATTATTAACTTATATAAATCTCTTGAAGTAAACAAATATTTATTTTCTTCATTAATATTGTTTTTTATTTTCATTAGCAAATCATCTCCCTAAGTATTATACTCCACTTAGTCACTAAATTTAAGTTCCTTTTTTAGTCCATCTTCACCTAATATTATATTTTTAAATTCACTTTTCCCATTATTTATATACTCTTTAGGCTCTGTTATAGCTGTACTAAAATGAGTTAAAATAAGTTCTTTCACCTTACCTTCTCTAGCTAAAATAGCAGCTTCTCTAAAGGTCATATGTTTATTTTTAATTGCCTTTTCTATATCCTCATCCTTTCCATAAGTACCTTCACATACAAATAAATCACTATTTTCTATAAAAGAAACTATTTGTTCAATTGGTCTTGTATCTGTTACATAAGATAAAGTTATTCCCTTTCTTTTCTGCCCTAAAACCATTTCCTTTTTATATACCTTCCCTTCAAATTCTATTATATCTTTTTCCTTTTGAAGCTTTCCCCAAAGATTTTTAGGAACATTATTTAAAGTAGCTTTCTCTACTGAAAATATAGGATTTCTCTTAAAATAAAATTTATATCCAATACAAGGAGAAGAATGTTCAAGGTCAATAGTTTTTATAATAAAATCCTTTGTTAAATATTCTTTAGGATTTTCTATTACATTTATTTCATAAGGAAGATATGGATTTACAACATTTAAACCTTCAACCACTTTCTTTATCCCAACTGGTCCAATAATTGTTATAGCCTCTTTTCTTCCACTATTTCCTATGGTTGCTAACAAACCAGGAAGACCTAATATATGGTCTCCATGACAATGAGTTATACATATAATATCTATTCCCTTAAAACCAGTATTACACACTTTCATAGAAACTTGAGTGCCCTCTCCACAATCTACTAAAACCATTCTTCCATTAACCTTAATAACCATAGAAGCCAAAAACCTATTAGGCATAGGCATGCCACCACCAGTTCCAAGAAAAACTAAATCCACCACAAAAAACACCACCTAAAAAATACATAACTTTATCTAACTTAACTTGCTTCAAAAATATTAGTTCTTTTATGTTATTCAGTTATTCCATCAACAGACTCTTGCATCATGCCTTCATAAAATAAGAAACCTAATATTTTAATAAACAAGATTATTTATATAATATTCTACCAAAATCTTATTATACTCTATATTACACATTATTATACACAAAAAAAGCCACTTATTTTTAGCCTATACCTAAAAACAGTAGCCACCATATAGTCTTTGCCTTTTTTTTAATAAATTTGCAAAAGCTTTAATTTATTTAGGAGTTGCTTTCCTATTTTACGAAGCAGCGACTTGGAGCTCGTCGACGGAGCAGCGCAGTAAAGATAGGAAAGCAACTCCTATGCCTAATTTAAAGCTTTTGCTATTATGCTTGTATTTTTGCAAGAACAGCCTTTGTCATTTCTTCTGTTCCTACTAGTTTCATTCCTTCGCTCATTATGTCTCCAGTTCTGTATCCATCTTCTAATACAGATACAACTGCCTTTTCTATTAAATCAGCTTCATCATCTAAGCCAAAGCTATATCTAAGCATCATTCCACCAGAAAGGATTGTAGCTAAAGGATTTGCAATTCCTTTTCCAGCTATATCAGGAGCACTACCATGGATTGGTTCATACATACCAAAACTATTTTCTCCAAGAGATGCTGAAGGAAGCATTCCTATTGAACCTGTAACCATACTTGCTTCATCTGATAATATATCTCCAAACATATTTGAAGTTATTATAACATCAAATTGTCTTGGGTCTCTTACCATTTGCATTGATGCATTATCTATGTAAAGATGATTTACTTCAACTTCTGGATAATCTTTTGCAACTTCATTTATTATTCTTCTCCATAATCTTGAACTTTCAAGTATATTTGCCTTATCTACTGAAGTAACTTTCTTTCTTCTCTTCATAGCAGCTTCAAAACCTATTTTTGCTATTCTTCTTACTTCTTCTTCATTATATTTTTCTGTATCATAAGCGGCTGGAATTCCATTGTCGTCACAAGTTCCTCTTTCACCAAAGTATATTCCTCCAGTTAATTCTCTTACAACTTGAATGTCTATTCCATCTCCAATTATACTATCTTTAAGTGGTGAAGCATCTTTAAGTGGTGCATATAATAAAGCTGGTCTTAAGTTACAGTAAAGTCCAAGTCCTCCTCTTAATCCAAGTAAAGCTTGTTCTGGTCTTACCTTTGCTGTTGGTTCATCCCACTTAGGTCCTCCAACTGCTCCTAAAAGTACTGAATCTGACTTTTTACATGCTTCTAAAGTTTCTTCTGGAAGAGGTGTTCCAAACTTATCTATTGCACATCCTCCAGCTAAAAGATATTCATAATCAAATCTATGTCCAAATTTTTCTCCAACTGCATTTAATACTTTTATTGTTGCATCTACAACTTCTGGTCCTATTCCGTCTCCTGGAATAACTGCTATATTATATTTCATTTTAAAAGCCCCCTAATTATTATTTACTTTCTTTATTTCTTATATATCCTATTAATCCATCATTATCTATAATTTTTTGCATAAATTCTGGAAAAGGTTCCCCTTGATAACTTTCATTTTTTGTTAAGTTCTTTATTTCTCCTGTTGAGAAATCTACTTCTAATCTGTCCCCTGCATCTATAGCCTTTACAGCTTCTTCACATTCAATTATTGGAAGTCCTATATTTATAGCATTTCTATAGAATATTCTTGCAAATGTTGAAGCTATTACACAACTTACTCCTGCTGCCTTTATTGCAATTGGTGCATGTTCTCTTGAAGAACCACATCCAAAGTTTTTATTTGCAACTATAAAATCTCCTTCTTCAACATTTTTAACAAAATCCTTATCTATATCTTCCATACAATGAGCTGCAAGTTCTTTATGAACTGATGTATTTAAGTATCTTGCTGGAATTATAACGTCTGTATCTACATTATCTCCATATTTAAAAACTTTTCCTGTTACCTTCATTTACCTTTCCTCCTATACTAATTCTGGGTCTGTAATTTTTCCTGTTATTGCTGATGCTGCTGCAACTGCTGGACTTGCTAAATAAACTTCTGAATCAACATGTCCCATTCTTCCTACGAAGTTTCTATTAGTTGTTGATACACATCTTTCTCCAGCTGCTAATATTCCCATGTGTCCTCCTAAGCATGGACCACAAGTTGGTGTAGAAACTACTGCTCCAGCTTCTATTAAATCCTTTATTATTCCTTCTTCTAAAGCTTCTAGATATATCTTTTGAGTTCCTGGAATTACTATACATCTAATTCCCTTACAAACTTTTTTGCCCTTTAATATATCTCTTGCAACTCTTAAATCTGATATTCTTCCATTTGTACATGAACCTATAACAACTTGGTCTATCTTAACCTCTCCTACATTGTCTATTGTTCTTGTATTATCTGGTAAGTGAGGGAATGAAACTGTTGGTCTTAATGTGCTTAAGTCTATTTCAATAACTTGATCATATTCAGCATCTTCATCAGCTTCAAACTTCTTCCATTCTCTTTGAGCATGTTCCTTTAAATATTCCTCTGTCTTTTCATCAACTGGGAAAATACCATTTTTTCCACCAGCTTCTATAGCCATATTAGCCATTGTAAATCTATCATCCATTGATAAATACTTTAATCCATCTCCTACAAATTCCATTGACTTGTATAAAGCACCATCAACTCCAATAAGTCCAATTATATGTAGTATAACATCTTTACCACTTACCCATTTAGCTGGCTTGTTTTTTAATACAAACTTTATTGCTGATGGAACCTTAAACCAACATTGTCCAGTTGCCATACCAGCTGCCATATCAGTTGAACCTATTCCTGTTGAGAAAGCTCCTAAAGCTCCATATGTACAAGTATGTGAATCAGCTCCTATAACTACATCTCCTGCTACTACTAATCCTTTTTCAGGTAAAAGACAATGTTCAATTCCCATTTCTCCTACTTCAAAAAAGTTTTCAATTCCCTTTTCATTTGCAAATTCTCTAACATATTTTACTTGTTCTGCTGCCTTTATATCCTTATTTGGAGTAAAGTGGTCTGGAACTATTGCAATTTTTGATTTGTTAAATACCTTATCTACTCCAAACTTTCCAAATTCGTTTACTGCTACTGGAGTTGTTATATCATTTCCTAATACTAAATCAAGATTTGCTTCAATTAATTGTCCAGCCTTTACACTTTCTAAACCTGCATGTGCAGCTAATATTTTTTGTGTCATGGTCATTCCCATTTTCGAATCATCTCCTACTTGAATTTCTTAACTCTATTATATACAATAAACTTGTATAATAAAAATATCATTTTTTTATATTAGATATAACTTTTAGTTATAACAGGAGAAAATTATGAAAACTAACTTAGAACATTACAAAACTTTTTATACTGTAGCAAAACTTGGAAACATTTCAGATGCTGCTGAAGAATTATTTATAAGCCAACCAGCTGTTACAAAATCTATAAAGAATCTAGAAAAATCTATAGGAATTACATTATTTCATAGAAGTTCAAGAGGGGTAAAACTTACAGATGAAGGAAAACTTGTATTTAACTATGTAGAAAAGGCCCTTTTAAATATAGCAGATGGAGAAAAAATTATAGAAAAACTAAAAAATAAAGAAGCAGGCTCTATTAAAATAGGAATAAGCACAACTCTTTGTAAATACTATTTAGTTCCTAAACTTAAAAACTTTATAACTAAATACCCTAAAATAGAAGTAAGAATTATAAATAAATCAGCTCAAGAAACAATTAGCCTTCTTGCAGAAGGAGATATAGATATTGGAATTGTGAGTAATATTGTTTCCCATGAAAATTTTAATTTTAAAAAACTAGATACAATACAAGATATTTTTATTGCAAGTCCTGAGCTTCCTAACTATAAAAATATAAAAACTCTTGATGACCTTAAAAAACTTCCTTCTAAAATATTTTTAGAAAAAATGAATATCTCAAGAATGTATTTAGATGGTTTTTTTAAAGATAACAATGTAGATGTAGAACCTACTATTGAGACAAGTAATATGGACCTTTTAGTAGAGCTTACAAAAATAAATTTAGGAGTAGGTGCCACAATAAAAGAATTTATAAAAGATGAATTAGATAAAAAGACCTTAGTAGAACTTCCTATAAAACCAAAAATTCCACCAAGGTTTATGATAATGCTATCTAATAGTAAATTTCCCTTATCTATTGCTGCACAAAGCTTTTGGGATTACTTAAAATAACGCCTTTTAAGGTAAAATATTACCTGCTGCTTTATAAATATCATACCATTCATCTCTTGTTAAAGTAACACTTGAAGCTTTACATATATCATTTATTCTGCTAGGATTCATAGTCCCTACTATAGTTTGAATTTTAGCAGGATGTCTTAATATCCAAGCTGTTGCTATTGCTGTATTTGTTACATTATATTTTTCTGCAATTTCATTTATCTTTTTATTTAATTTTGGAAACTTTTCATTATCTAAAAATACTCCTTCAAAAAATCCATATTGATAAGGAGACCAAGCTTCTATTGTTATATCCTTTAATCTGCAATATTCCAAAATTCCTCCATCTCTATTTATTGAACCATTAAACATTGTATTAACATTTATTCCTGCATCTATCATTCCAGTATGCATTATACTAAATTGAAGCTGATTTATTATAATTTTATCATCTAAATATTTATTTAAAAGTTCAATTTGTATTGGATTTTGATTACTTACTCCAAAATTCTTAACCTTTCCACTTTTCTTTAAAATTCTAAAAGCTTCTGCTACAGTTTCTGGTTCCATTAAAGTATCTGGTCTATGTAATAAAAGAGAATCTAAATAATCAGTTTTTAATCTTTTTAATATGCCATCAACAGAATTTAAAATATGCTCTTTAGAAAAATCATATAATCCATCTCTTATACCACATTTTGACTGTATAATAATATCCTCTCTTTTTAAATTTCCCCTAGTCATTGCTTCTGAAAATATCTCTTCTGATTTTCCATTGCCATATATATCTGCATGGTCAAAAAAATTTATTCCATTTTCTAAAGAAGTTTTTATTACCCTTTCTGCTTGTTCTATAGTTATATCTGCCATTCTCATACAGCCAATTCCAATTTCAGATACATTAAGCTTTCCATTTCCTATATTTATAAAATTCATCTTTTTCTCCTTAGCTTATACAATTATTTGATTTTATTATATATAATATCCTACATTATATCATATTTTATATATTATAGAATATTTTTTAAATCTAATTAATTTGTTATTTACATTTTGTAAGATTGATTTATTGTACTATAATAAAATTAAAATATATTTTTATAAGGAGAAAAATTTTATGAGAACTAATTACCATACACACACTTATCGCTGTCATCATGCTAGTGGAACAGAAGAAGATTATATTATTGAAGGAATTGAAAAAAATTTAAAAGTTTTAGGTTTTAGTGACCATGGTCCTTTTTATGATAATAGATATGGTCTTAGAATGGATTATTGTGATTTAAAAGAACATATTGAATTATTAAAACATTTAAGAGAAAAATATAAAGAAAAAATTCAAATAAAAATAGGTTTAGAAATTGAATATGACCCAAGAGAAAATGATTTTTATAAAAAACTTTATGATGAATATAATTTAGATTATCTTGTTTTAGGACAACACTTTTTTATGAGCAGAAATGGTAAAATGAAAAATATTTATGAAATTGAAAACACATTAGATTTTATAGATTATGCAAATTCTATAGTTTCTGCAATGGACTCTGGCTTTTTTAAGATAGTAGCCCATCCTGATATATTTTTTGTAAATGACTTTTTATGGGATGAAAACTGTGAAAAAGCTTGTGATATAATAATAAATGGAGCTTTAGAAAGAGACTTTTTATTAGAATTTAATGCAAATGGGTTAAGAAGAGGTATGTCTATGTTTAAAAATGGTAAGGGTTATGCTTATCCTAATGCTAAATTTTTTGAAAAGCTTAGTAAAACAAATGTTAAAGTTGTAATAAATTCAGATTGCCATGAACCAAAACAACTTTTTGATAGCTATATGGATTTAGCACATAAAATGTGTAAAGACTTAAAACTTAATGTAATAGAAAAAATATTCTAAATGCTAATATAAATTTATAAACTATAAACATATTCCTATAAAAAAAATATGTTTATTTTTTAAAAAATAATATACTATTAATTAGGAGGAATGTACAATGATAAAACATATTGTAATGTGGAAATTTAAAGAAAATGAAGAGGAAAACATGAAACTCTTTTTAGAAGGATTAAATAAATTAAAGGGAATAATTCCAGAAATAAAGAATATGGAAACAGGAATAAATATTAATCCTAAAAATGATTATGATGCAATTTTAATTTCAGAATTTGAAACAATGGAAGATTTAGAAAAATACAAAAACCATCCAGAGCATGTAAAAGTTTCAGCACTATGTAAGGAAATAAGACTTGACCGCCAAGCAATAGATTATGAATTTTAATAAATAAAATTTAAAGGACTATTGCACAAAGAAATTTCATAACAGTATACAAAGCACTATATATATTGTATTAATATTTCTTAATGCAACAGTCCTTTAATTTATGTATTCATAAAATCAAATTTAAAATCTGCTATTATTATTTTTGCCATTATTGTCATTATAATTTCCATAATCATTTGTTCCTTGATTATTATTGTCTTCAAATTGTTTGAAAAACTCTTCTAAATCATCATCTCCAAAGAAGTCTTCTATACTTCCTCCATTATTATTATTATTATTATTATTGTTGTTGTTATTATCTTCATATTCATCACCAAACATTTTGCCAAAATCTCTATTATCAGTATTTTGTTCATTTTTATTATTTATATTAATTCTTTTCTCAGCATAATATGAAACTGGAATGTATACAATTATAACAAAGGCTAATGCTATAGCAAATTTTGCTAAAATCTTTCTTTCAGATTTATTTTTTAATCCTTTAAAGAAAGCCTTTATTCCATCTATAAAATAATCAAGATGAATTCCAACATGTATTGAAACTAAAACTAATACTGTTGTTAAAACTGTACTATGTACTTTTTGCCAATAAATTAAACTAGCAAAGTTTTTACTATGATAAATAAAGATTTCACTTATTAATAAAACTACAAAACTTAATCCTAATATTAAATTAAGAAAATAAATTACTTTATATCTTGTTTTAAAATTTTTATTAGTTAAATTCTTTGTAACTGCCTTTATCCAATCTTTATTTAATATAATGTGACATATAGCCATTACTAAAAAAATTACAGTAAAGAAACTATGAAAAAACACATTATTTAAATTAACATTTAGAAGAAGTATTAAAACAGCTCCCATAATAATACTTAATAATAGTTTTGATGCATCTTTGTTGTCCATAAAAAAAGCCCCCTATGAAAGTATCTGAGATAATTATAATCTTTTTTCCTTAAATTAATCTTAAAAATTTATTAAATTTTATAATTTTCTATAAAAAAGAGATAACAGTCTAAACTATTATCTCAAATGTTAAATATTTTTAATTTTATGCTTCTAAAGTATCTGTTTCTTCTGATTTTTTACAATCTACAATTAACTGAACAAATTTTTCGCCATAAGGTAGGCAAAATTGTATAAATGGTCCTGTAGTAATTACAGCTATTATAGTTCCAATACCAAAAACTCCTCCAAGTAATACTCCTACAATAAAGTATGTAAAATCTAATCCTATACGAATCCATCTATATTCAAATTTTAATTTATCTTGAATTATAAAAGGAACAATATCATTTGGTGCTACTCCAACATTAGTTGCAGAAAGTATAGAAAACCCTATTGCAATTAAAAAGCAACCTCCTCCTACTACTAAAGATTTTAATACTATATTTAAAGAATCAACTGGTAAATTAGATGTTATATTAACACATAAATCTATAATGGGTCCAACTCCAAAGGCACATATTACAGTTCCTACTTTAATTCTTTTTCTATCAAATATAACTATTAATATTGTTGTAACTATCAAAATAATCATATTAGCTCTTCCAGGGGTAGTGTTAAGTAAAAATGATAAGCCTTGTGTAAATACAGTAAATGGGTCAGAACCTATGCTAGTTTTTAAAAAAATTGCTACTCCTAATTGAATAATAAATACTCCTAGAAAAAACAAAATAATTTTTTTTAAAAGATTTAATTTTTTGTTCATTTTTATCTCCTTTTCTTTAGAATATGTCTTTGTATACTTTTTCAATTGAATTTATTAAATTCTATTATATTTTACTATCTCAATTAAAATTTCACAAAGTAATTTTTTACATAAAATCGTTTTCTGCCAAAAAAAATAAAAAATAGGTTCAAAAAAAGTGTGGCTTATTACTTTTTTTGACATTTTTAATTAACAAAAGTAACAAGTCACACTTTTTAATTTGAAAATTTATTTATATATTCCTATATCTGTTCTACAATAGCTATCTTTAAAATTAACAAGTTTAACATTTTTATAAGCTTCTTCTCTAGCTTCTTCTAAAGTTTTTCCTCTTCCAATAACAGATAAAACTCTTCCTCCACTAGTTTTTAAAACTCCATCTTCAAATTTAGCACCTGCTAAAAATACTTTATCTTTTATGCTATCATCTATTTTTATTTCATAGCCCTTATTAAACTTACCTGGATATCCTCCTGAAGAAAGAACTACATTTATACATACTTCATCTTTCCAAAGAACTTTAGTTTCAGAAAGTTTTTCATCCATAGCAGCTTCTATAAGTTCAAATAAATCACTATCCATTAAACTTAAAACTGATTGAGTTTCAGGGTCTCCCATTCTTACATTGTATTCAAGAAGATAAGTTCCCTTTTCACAAATCATAAGACCAAAGAATATAATACCCTTAAAATCAAAGCCTTCTTTTTGAATTCCTTTTAAAGTATTATTCATTATATTTTCTTCAAAATCTTTCATAACACTTTCAGTTACATATGGATTTGGGGCAAGAACTCCCATACCACCAGTATTTGGTCCTTTTCCTCCATCAAATATTTGCTTATGGTCTTTTGCTGATATAAATGGAATTATTGTCTTTCCATCTGTTATTGAAAGAATTGAAGCTTCTACACCATCTAAAAATTCTTCTATAACAACCTTTTGTCCAGCCCCTTTAAATATATCATCTATCATATAAGATTTTAAAGCATTTACTGCCTCTTCCTTTGTTTGGCATATAGCAACACCTTTACCTGCTGCTAGCCCATCTGCTTTAATAACAACAGGATATGCACAGTTTTCCACATATTTTAATGCTGGTTCTATCTTTGTGAAAACTTCATATTCAGCAGTTTTTACTCCATATTTTTTCATAAAGGCTTTAGAAAAACTCTTACTTCCTTCAAGTTCAGCTCCTCTTTTATCTGGTCCAAAAATTCTTAAACCTTCTGCCTTAAATTTATCAGTTATTCCTTTAGTTAATGGGTCTTCTGGTCCAACAACTGTAAGATAAATATGATTTTCCTTTGCAAATTTAACTAATTCATCTAAATCAGTAATATTTACATTTTCGCATTTATTTTCTATTGCAGTTCCACCATTTCCTGGTGCTACATATATTTTTGAAACCTTAGGGCTTTTAGCTAATTTCCATGCTATTGCATGTTCTCTTCCACCTGAGCCTATAAGTAATAATTTCATAAAATTTACCTCCTAAAGTTATATATATTAATTTTTCTAAAATTAAAGGGCCAAAATTTAAATTGGCCCTATATTTTCTAGTGTTTAAAGTGTCTTAATCCTGTAAATACCATAGCTATACCATGTTCATTACATGCATCTATAGATTCTTGGTCTCTCATAGAACCACCTGGTTGAATTATAGCTTTTATTCCATATTTAGCAGCTGTATCAACAACATCTCTAAATGGGAAGAAAGCATCTGATGCTAAAATAGTTGCTCCCTTTCCTCTTTCTAGGGCATCTTCTGTTGGCCATATTCTATTAACTTGGCCTCCTCCAATTCCTAAAGCTATTCCATCATGTGCTACAACTATAGCATTAGATTTTACATACTTTACAACCTTCATTCCAAATAATAAATCTTTCATTTCTTCTTCTGTTGGTTTCTTTTCTGTAACTACCTTTATTTCATCTATAAGCTTTTTGTCTTCTTCTTGTACTAATATTCCTCCATCTACAGTAACCATGTACTTAGAATCTTGAGGCTTTTTATGGAACTTAAGAACTCTTAAATTTTTCTTTGTTTTTAATACTTCTAAAGCATCTTCATCATAATCAGGTGCTGCTATAACTTCTAAGAAAATCTTAACCATTTCTTCTGCTGTTTTCTTATCAACCTTTTTATTAAATGCTACTATTCCACCAAATATAGAAGTTGGGTCAACATTATAAGCTTTTGTATAAGCTTCATAAGAAGTTTCTCCAATAGCAACTCCACATGGTGTATTATGCTTTAATGCACAACAAGATGCTCCTTCATCAAATTCATTTGCACATTTCCAAGCTATATCTACATCTTTGAAGTTATTATATGATAATTCTTTACCATTTAAAACATCAAAAGTATTCATAGCTCCATCTATAGTAGTTGAACCATAAAAAGCTGCACTTTGATGAGAGTTTTCTCCATATCTTAAGCTTTGTTTCTTCTTAAATGATACTGATAAATATTCTGGATATTCTTCTTCTCCATCTAGCATAAAGTTAGCTATTGTAGCATCATAGGCACTCATTAAGTTAAATACTTTTCCTGCTAATACTTTCTTTGTGTTATAAGAAACTTCTCCCTTTTCTTCTATTTCATCCATAACCTTTTTATAGTCATCTTTATTTGAAATAACTACAACATCTTGGAAGTTCTTAGCTGCTGCTCTAAGCATTGTAGGACCACCAATATCTATAAATTCTACCTTTTCTTCAAAAGTTAAATCTTCTCTTACCTTTTCAAAGAATGGATAAAGATTTACAACTACATAATCTATAGTTTGTATATCTCTTTCTTTTAAAGTTTCCATATGTTCTTTATTATCTCTTATAGCAAGTATTCCTGCATGTATAAGAGGATGAAGAGTTTTTACTCTTCCATCTAACATTTCTGGGAAGTTAGTTACTTCATTAACTTCTATAACTGGAACTCCATTTTCTTTTAAATGTCTATAAGTTCCTCCTGTTGAAATTATTTCAACACCCTTAGATACTAAGAAGTTAGCAAATTCTACTACACCTTCTTTATAAAATACGCTTATTAAAGCTCTTTTTTTCATAGCTTAAAAGCCTCCTTTTAATCTGTTATCTTAACTCTTCCATCAATAACCTTAACTTTGTTTTCAGAAATTAATTTTACTGCCTTTGGAAGTATAATATGTTCTTTTTCTAAAATTCTAGCTTGAAGTGTTTCAGGAGTATCTTCAAAATATACAGGAACTGCTTCTTGAAGAATAATGGCTCCTCCATCTACTTCATTATTAACAAAGTGAACAGTACATCCTGAAAATCTTACTCCCTTTTTAATAGCTGCTTCATGAACCTTTAGTCCATACATATTAGGTCCACAAAAAGATGGTATTAGGGAAGGATGAATATTTATTATTCTATTTTTAAACTTTTCTAATATTTCTCCATCTAATATTGATAAATATCCTGCTAAAACTATTAAATCAACCTTTCCATCAACAAGACTTAATATTTTATCTGATTGTTTATCTTTATATTCTTTTTTAGTAATAACATGACTTTCTATTCCATGTTTTTTAGCTCTTTCAAGAGAATAAACTCCCTCTTTGCTACTAATTACCATTTCTATTTTGCAATCTATTTCTTTATTTTCTACTGCATCTATTATAGATTGAAGGTCTGTTCCTCCTCCTGATACTAGGACTGCTATTTTAAACAAACACCTTCACCTCCAGAAGTAACATAACCTACTTCATAAGCTTCTTCTCCCATTTCTTTAAGTGCTTTTATTACATTTTCTGCATCTTCTGCTTTAACTGCAAGCATAAAGCCTATTCCCATGTTGAAAGTGTTGTACATATGTTCTCTATCTACACCCATTTCAATCATTTTTTCAAATATAGAAGGTACTTTGTAGCTATCTTTTTTAATAACTGCTGTTAATTCTCTTCCATTAAACATTCTTGGAGTATTTTCTATAAATCCTCCTCCAGTAATGTGAGCCATTCCTCTTATTTCAAATTGTTCCATAAGTTTAAGTACTGGCTTTACATATATCTTTGTAGGAACTATAAGGTTTTTCCAAACTTCTTGTCCTTCAAATTCCATATCTAAATCAGTAAATATTTTTCTTACTAAAGAGAAACCATTTGAATGAATTCCTGAAGAAGCTATTCCAATAATTTTATCTCCAACTTCAATTTTGCTTCCATCTATTATTTCATCTTTATCAGCTATTCCTACAGCAAATCCTGCTATATCATAGTCTCCTTCTTTATAAAAGCCTGGCATTTCAGCTGTTTCTCCTCCAACTAATGCACAGTCAGATTGAAGACATCCTTCTGTTACACCCTTAACTAAGTCTGAAGAAACATTAGCATCTAAGCTTCCACAAGCTATGTAATCTAAGAAAAATAATGGCTTTGCTCCATGACATAATATATCATTAACACACATAGCAACACAGTCTATTCCTACTGTATCATATTTTTTCTTTTTACATGCAATATCAAGTTTAGTTCCAACTCCATCAGTTCCTGAAATTAAAACTGGCTTTTTATACCCTTCTGGAAGTTCTACCATTCCTGCAAAGCTTCCTAATCCATTTAAAACATACTTGCTATAAGTTTGTTTAACTAAGTCCTTTATTAATTTAACTGACTTGTATCCTTCTTCTATATTTACTCCTGATTCCTTATAAGTTAACATCTTTCTTTATCCTACCTTTCAAGAATTTCTTTTCCTGCTTCTATTGGGGTTGCCACTGGGTAAACTCCATTTAGACATCCTATACAGAAACCTTTTTTATCTCCAAAACACTTATACATGCCTTCCATACTTAAATATCCAAGAGAGTCTGCTCCTAAAATATCAGTCATTTCTGCTATATTATGATTTGCAGCCATAAGTTCACTTCTGTAAGCTGTATCAATACCAAAATAGCATGGGAACTTAACTGGTGGAGATGAAATTAATAAATGTACTTCCTTAGCTCCTGCACGTCTCATTGCTTCAACTAAATGCTTTGATGTAGTTCCACGTACAATTGAATCATCTATTAAAATAACTCTCTTTCCTTGAACATTTACCTTTAATGGATTTAGTTTAACAGCTACAGCTCTTTCTCTTACTTCTTGAGAAGGAGATATAAATGTTCTTCCAACATATCTATTTTTTATAAATCCTGTTCCATATGGAATTCCTGAAGCTTTAGAGTATCCTATTGCTGAAGGTATTCCAGAGTCTGGAACTGGCACAACTAAATCTGCCTCTATTTTATGTTCTCTATATAATTGTTCTCCAAATTTAACTCTTGTTGTATAAACATCAAGTCCATCAATTTGAGAATCTGGTCTTGCAAAATAAATGTATTCAAAACAGCAAGTTTGACAACCTGAATCTTCTGCATAAATTATTGACTTAACTCCATTTTTATCAATAACTACAATTTCTCCTGGTTTTACATCTCTTACAAACTCAGCTCCAACTGCATCTAATGCACAGCTTTCAGAAGATAATATGTAAGCTTCATCTAATCTTCCTATACATAAAGGTCTTATTCCATGAGGGTCTCTTGCCCCTATAAGCTTATCCTTTGTCATTATTACTAAAGCAAAACTTCCTTTAACAGCTTGCATTGCATCTACTACTGCCTTTTCTATTCCCTTTGAAGCACCTCTTGCTAAAAGTGTTGCTATAACTTCTGTATCAATTGAAGTGTGGAAAATATGTCCTCCATCTTCTAAAAGTTCTCTTATAACATCAGCATTAACTAAGTTACCATTATGAGCCATTGCAATTGTTCCAATTTTAGAATTTGAAACAAGAGGTTGTGAATTTTCTACAGTATTAGCTCCAGTAGTTGAATATCTTACATGGCCTATTGCAATATTTCCTTTCAATTTATGTAAATCATCTGTGTTTTTAAAGGCATCTGTAATAAGACCTAATCCTTTATGCACTCCTATAGTTTCACCATTAGATACTGCAATACCAGCACTTTCTTGCCCTCTATGTTGAAGAGCATATAAACCATAATAAGTTACTCCTGCTGTATCCATAGGCTTATCAGAAAATATTCCAAATACACCACATTCGTCTTTAAATTTATCTAAACTTGGATCCATTATTAAATCAAAGTCAGTTACCATATAAATTATTCTCCTTTAATATAATCTTTTTTTAAAGCTCTACAGTATCATTTTCTTTAATAAATTTTTCCTTCATATTAATTCTAAATTGAACTAACTTTTCTTTTATTTCAGGATACTTTAAGCTTAATATTTGTACTGCAAGCATACCAGCGTTGTAGCTATTGTTTATTCCAACTGTTGCCACTGGAATTGATTTTGGCATTTGAACTATTGAAAATAATGCATCTAATCCTTCCACAGCTGCTTTAATAGGAACTCCTACTACTGGTAAAACTGTTTGAGAAGCTATAACTCCTGGTAAGTGTGCTGCAAGACCAGCTCCTGCAATTATTACTTCACAGCCTGAATTTTCTGCTTCTTTTATTGTTTCTGTTAATTTTTCAGGAACTCTATGAGCTGATAAAACATAAGCTTTATAATCTACACCAAATTCTTTTAAAGCATTTGCTGCACCTTTCATTACATCTGTATCTGATTTACTTCCAAATATAATTGCAACCTTCATTTTTATACATACCCTCCAAAAAAAATTTTAACTTCTAAGTACTACCTCTTAAAAAGAAGTAGCACTTATTAAATTTTATCTAAAATAATTTACACCTGATTTAAATATCTTTTGGTCAAAATCTCCTGGTACATTCTTATAAAGATTTTCTCCTATTCTTTCTGAATGTCCCATCTTACCAAGAACTCTTCCATCTGGACTTGTTATACCTTCTATTCCATAAACAGAACCATTTGGATTATATGGCATATTTAAAGATACATTTCCATTAAAGTCTACATATTGTGTAGCTATTTGTCCATTTTCTTCAAGCTTTTTAACTAATTCTTCTGAAGCTACAAATCTACCTTCTCCATGAGAAATAGCAACTGTATGAATATCTCCTAAGTTAACTTCACTAAACCATGGTGACTTTTTAGTTGAAATTCTTGTTCTTATCATAGAAGACATATGTCTATTTATATTATTATAAGTTAATGTTGGCATATCTTCTTCTAAATCTCTTATTTCTCCATATGGTACAAGTCCTAATTTAATAAGAGCTTGGAAGCCATTACAAATACCAAGGATAAGTCCATCTCTATTATTTAATAAGTCCATAACTGCATTCTTTATCTTTTCATTTCTAAATACAGTAGCTATAAACTTACCTGAACCATCTGGTTCATCCCCTGCTGAGAATCCTCCTGGTATCATTATAATTTGAGCTGTTTTTATTTCTTCTTCTAACTTATCTATTGATTCTTTTAATGTTTCTTTAGTTAAGTTTCTTATAAGAACTTGAGTAACTACAGCCCCTTCTTTTTCAAAGGCTCTTTGACAATCATCTTCACAGTTTGTTCCTGGGAATACTGGAATTACAACCTTAGGATTTTGAACCTTTACCTTTGCTTTAGGAGCTTTATCACATTCAAAGTTTACAGCCTTTCCTTCTTCTTTAACTTCTTCAGTTTTTATTTTAAATACTCCATTTAACTTTTCTTCTAAAGCCTTATCTAAATCATCTAAATTTAAACTTAAATCATAATCTTTAGAAGTTATTTTAAATTCTTCTGTTGTCTTACCTATTTCTTTATATAAAGCACCCTTAAAGGCTTCTTCTATATTAACATCATTCTTAACTTCTACAACCATTGTTCCATAGTTATATCCAAATAATTCTTCTTTAGAAAGATTAGTAAATTCACATCCAATCTTATTTCCTAAAGCCATCTTAGTTAAGCTTTCAGAAACTCCTCCCATCTTAGTTGAAGAAGCAGAAATTATTTTCTTATCTCCTATAAGTCCATAAACAATTTCCATATTCTTTTTAAACTTATCCATATTTATAAGTCCATCTTCAAGCTTTTCAACTGTTAAAAGAACTAACTTAGAATTCTTTTCTTTAAATTCTGGTGAAATAACTCTATCTGCCTTTTCATATCCTACTGCAAAAGATACTAAACTTGGTGGAACGTCAATATCATCAAAAGTACCACTCATTGAGTCTTTACCACCAATTGCAGCTATTTTTAAATCCTCTTGTGCTTTATATGCACCAAGTAATGCAGCAAATGGCTTTCCCCATCTTGAAGGATTCTTTCCTAATCTTTCAAAATATTCTTGGAAAGTAAGTCTTGCATGTCTATAGTCTCCACCCATAGCTGTAAGTTTTGTTACAGATTCTATTACTGAATAAAATGCCATGTGATATGGGCTCCATGTACCTAAATATGGGTTAAATCCAAAAGTCATTAAGGAAGCATTTTTACTATCTCCACCCCATACTGGTATTTTTGCTGCCATACCTTCTGCTGGAGTTTTTGCATACTTACCACCAAATGGCATAAGTACTGTTTTAGCTCCTATAGTTGAGTCAAATCTTTCTACTAATCCCTTTTGAGAAGCTACATTTAAGTTATGTAAGTTCTTAATCCATTCTCCCTTAACATCTACATCACTAACTTCATATGGATAGTCTATTGGTGCTTCAACTTTAACCTTTGTCTTTTGAGTTGCTCCATTTGTATCTAAAAAGCTTCTCTTTAAATCAACAATTGCCTTACCTCTCCAGAATAATCTTAATCTTTCAGTATCTGTAACAACAGCAACTTTAACAGCTTCTAAGTTTTCTTCCTTTGATAAAGCAATAAACTTATCTGCATCTTCTTCATTTACTACTACTGCCATTCTTTCTTGTGATTCTGATACTGCAAGTTCTGTTCCATCTAAACCTTCATATTTCTTTGGAACTTTATCTAAGTCAATATCTAGTCCTCTACAAAGTTCTCCAATTGCAACAGAAACTCCACCTGCACCAAAGTCATTACATCTTTTAATCATTTTAGCAACTGTAGCATTTCTAAATAATCTTTGAATCTTTCTTTCTGTTGGAGCATTTCCCTTTTGAACTTCTGCTCCACAAGTTTCTATTGATTCTGTAGTATGTTCTTTTGATGAACCAGTTGCTCCACCAACACCGTCTCTACCAGTTCTTCCACCTAAAAGAATTACTATATCACCTTTTTTAGGTTCTTCTCTTATTACATTTTCCTTTGGAGCTGCTGCTATAACTGCTCCTACTTCCATTCTTTTAGCTACATAATTTGGATGATATACTTCAGCAACTTGACCAGTGGCAAGTCCAATTTGGTTACCATAAGAACTATATCCATGAGCTGCACCTAATGTAATAGTTCTTTGAGGAAGCTTTCCTTTTAATGTTTCTTCTACTGGAACTGTTGGGTCTGCTGCACCTGTAACTCTCATTGCTTGATATACAAAAGTTCTTCCTGATAATGGGTCTCTTATAGCTCCTCCAAGACAAGTTGCAGCACCACCAAATGGTTCTATTTCTGTTGGGTGGTTATGAGTTTCGTTTTTAAACATTAAAAGATATTTTTCTATTCCCTTATCTGTTTCAACATCTATATTTATTGAGCATGCATTAATTTCATCAGATACATCTAAATCATCTAGCATACCTTTCTTTCTCATTTCCTTCATAGCTATAACTGCTATATCCATTAGATTTACTTTTCTTTCTGTATCTTCTCCATATACATAGTCTCTTGACTTCATATAAGCATGATAACTTTTCTTTATTGGAACTGTATATTTATTTTCTTCTATTTCAACTTCTTCTAAAGTTGTTGCAAAAGTTGTATGTCTACAGTGGTCTGACCAATATGTATCTATAACCTTTATTTCAGTTATACTAGGGTCTCTATTTTCTTCATTTTTAAAGTAATCTCTTATCATTACAAGATCTTCTATACTCATAGCTAAGCCTTGTGCTTTATGGAAAGCTTCAAGTTCTTTTTCGCTAAAGTTTGTAAATCCATTTAAAATTTCTACATCTTTTGGAACATTAAGTGGAGTTTGTAATTCTCTATTGTTTATATCCACTTCTCTAGAGTCTACAGAATTTATGTAATAGTGTTTTATTCTATCTACATCACTACTTGAAAGGTTGCCTTTTAAAGCAATTATTTTAGATGATTTAACATCTATTCTATCCCCTGCTGTTAAAAGCTGAAAACATTGAGATGCTGAATCTGCTCTTTGGTCATACTGACCTGGAAGGTATTCTACCCCGAAAGCTATTTCTTCTTCTGCTACTACTGGTGCTTTTTCTTCATATACATTATCTACAGTTAACTCTGAAAATATTGTATTTAACGCCTTCTTATAATACTCCTCTGAAACTTCTCCAATGGTATATTTGTTAATAACTCTTACCTTTTCTAAGTTTTCTAATCTTAGATTTCTTTTAAAGTCATCAAACAAACTTTTTGCTTCTACGTCAAAACCTGTTTTTTTTTCGACGAATATGCATCTGATATTACTCATTATAAAATACCTCCAAAAATTTATGTATTATTTCTTAAGTATAGTTAAGATATATATTTTATTAAGTTTTTTCCACTACTAAACTTAGCTTATCACTCTACCTTATTATTGTCAATATTGCTAAAATCAATTTCGTTTAATATTCGTATCATTGCGAATATTAAAATGATTTTTCTTCTTTATCATACGTTTGTTTTCAGATTTTTTAAGAAATTTTAATTTATATGTATTTTTTTTCATTCAATTAAATTATATCTTATTTTATTTTTAAAAAGTTAATGAAGTATACCTAAATTAATCATATTTCACATTTTTTCTTATAATCGTTTACACTTATTCACAGAATTTTTGTAATACTTCATAAAAATTAATTTATATATAATAATTTTATTTTCTTACCCATTTTTTTGTAGTAGAATAAGAGTGTAATATTTAGTATAAAAGGAGTGATTTTATGAATATTAGTAATTGCTATGAAGCAGCTTTAAAATTATTTGAACTTTCAGAGGAGTTAACTGCTTTATTTGACCAAAAAGAAAAAGAAAAAGACCCTAGAACTAATGAAATTTTAGATTCTAAAATAGATAATGTAGAATCAGACTTTTTAGATCTTAAACATTCATTAACAGAAATTCCTTATGTTAAATCAGCTCGTTAATGAGTATCCTTTTTAAGGTAAGATAAGTAAGGGCTGTCGCATAAAAATTTTTTTAATGCGACAGCTTTTATTTATATAATAAACAAATTTTAATATGAGGATTTTATCAAGAAAAAGAAAAAGCTTGCTAAAAAATGCAAACTTTTTATATGTTAAAATATTAATCCTTCTTTTAGCTGTCCATTTTCCATAGAATAAATTCTATCTGCTGTGTTTTTTGCAAAATCCATGTCATGGGTTATTATAAGCATTGACATTCCTTTTCCACTTAAGGATTTTATAACCTTTGAAACTTCTCCTGTAAGGCTTGGGTCTAAAGCTGAAGTTGGCTCGTCAAAGCACATAAGCTTAGGTTCTAAAACAAGTGCTCTTCCAATTGCAACTCTTTGTTTTTGTCCTCCTGATAATTCAAAAGGATAATTATCTGCTTTACTTTCAAGACCTAAAAATCCTAATGTTTCAATAGCTTTTTTCTTTGCTTCTTCTTTTGGAACATTAAAAACTCTTTGTGGTGCTTCAATTAAATTTTCTAAAACACTCATATGTGGAAATAGGTTGAAATTTTGAAAAACTAATCCAATATCTTTTCTTATATCTTTAAGTTTACTTTTTTCAGCATATACTCCATCTTTACATAAAAACTTTCCATTAATCTCTATATTTCCTTTATCAGCTTTTTCTAAAGCATTTACACATCTTAAAAAGGTTGTTTTTCCTCCCCCTGAAGGACCAACTATTACAACTATCTCTCCTTCTTCTATATGTAAATCTACACCTTTTAAAACTTCATTTTTTCCAAAGCTTTTTCTTAATCCACTAACTGTAAGCATCCTTGTCCTCCTTATTCATAATAATTAAACTTCTTTTCAATTAATGCAAATATTTTTGTAAATATTGCTACTAAAATAAGATATATTATTCCTACAAATATTAAAGGTACTAAAGAAGCATATCTATTATTTGCTATTTTTCCTATCTTAAGAAGGTCATCAAGTCCTACTACATATACAAGTGAAGTATCTTTAACTAAAGTTATAACTTCATTTGCAACTGGTGGAAGTATTCTTTTAAAAGCTTGAGGAAGTATTATTCTAAAAAATGTATCTTTTGAAGATAATCCAAGAACTTCTGCTCCCTCATATTGTCCTTTATCTATAGAAAGTATTCCTGCTCTAAATATTTCTGCAAAATAAGCTGCATAGTTTAATATCATAGCAACAAGGGCAGCTGGTTCTCTTAAAACACTTATTCCTACTGCTGGAAGTCCAAAATATATAAATATTATTTGTAATAACAAAGGAGTTCCTCTTAAAATAAGAACATAAACGCCTGTTATCTTTTGTAATATCTTAAACTTAGATATTCTTCCAAGAGAAACAATAACTCCAAGAGGAAGAGAAAATATAAGTGTTAAGAAAAATATTTTTAATGTTACTTTTAAGCCTTCAAATAGCTGAGGCATTAATTCCATAAAATTCATAAGTTAAGTAACTCCTCCATTTTAATCTACTTTTCTACTATATCAGAGCCAAACCATTTCTTTGATATTTCTCCTGCAATACCTTCTGAAACTAACTCATCATAAGCTTTATTCCAAGCATCAACTAATTCTGTATCTCCTTTTCTTACACCAACTGCATATTCTTCTTCTCCAAAGTTGTCATCTAAAATTTTATATTTATCTTCACCCTTAAGATTTGTATAATATTTAACTAAAATTTCATCAGCTACAACAGCATCACATCTTCCTGCTTCTAAATCTCTTAAAGCTTCATCATTAGTTGAAAATGTAACTAGTTCTTTAAAGTTATCTTTATAATCCCCAATTGCATCTACAGCACTTGATTGGTCTTGAGCTGCTACTACTTTTCCCTTTAAATCTTCCTTTGTTTTAATATCTGAATTTGCTAATACAATTATTCCTTGTGTATTTTTTAAATAAGGTTTTGTAAAATCTACTTTTTTCTTTCTATCTTCAGTTATAGAAAATCCATTCCATAAAAGGTCCACATTACCATTATTTAATTCTGATTCCTTCATAGTCCAATCTATTGGTTGATATTCTATTTCTTTTCCAAGTTTTTTACCAATTTCCTCAGCAAGTTCTATATCAAAACCTGTATATTCTCCATTATCCCCTTTAAATCCCATTGGAACAAAGGTATCATCAAAGCCTAAAACTAAAGTATCCTTATCCATTGTATTTATAGATTCTTTTTTTTCTTTACATCCTACTAAACTTATAGCGAATGTTCCTATTAATGCTATAACTAATCCTTTTTTAACTAATTTTTTTAAGTCCATTTTTAGGTCCCCCTTAATATTAAATTAACAAATTTACTTTATCATAGTAAAGCAATGAATGCAACCTTTTTAATTATACTATATTTAATCTTATAAAAAATATTTAATTTTTTAAAAAATAGATGGCAAGTTGTTTTTCATATTTTAAAAACTTAAGCCCATTCTCCCTTATAAGGATTATAAGTACAAAAACTTCCCTTTGAAAATTTATCATTTCCCTCAACACTTAAGGGTCTGCAATCTTTACATATATATCTATATTCACAATCTTTGCAGACCTTTATTTTATTTTTTGATATACTCCAAAATTCAGGAATTATATATTCTTTTAAAAGTTCTTCTAAGGAATTATTTCTTATATTATATTCTTTGTTAATAAATTTTTCACCCATAATACAAGGACTTATATATCCATCACAGCTTATATTTAACTTTCCAATCCAACAACTATTTCCATTATAGTTTTTTAAAAACTCCTCTTCTTTAACAAGAGAAAAATCTGGTTTAGTTTTTACTCTTTTATATTTTTTAGTTAATTCTTTAGGTATTAAATACTTTTTAGACTCTCCAATATCTCTTATAATATCAATTCTACTTTTCACTTTAGTAAGGTTATATAAATATTTTTTAATTTCCTCTATTTTGTCTTTATTATAATTCATAATAACAACATTAGCTTGTACATATACCCCTTCTTTTTTTAGTTTTTTAATATTAGATGTTATTAAATTAAAGCTTCCTTTATGTCCTGTTATTTTATCATGAATTTCTTCACTATTAGAATATACTGAAGTTACTACCTTTACATTGTTTTTTACAATAGTCTTTATAATATTTTTATTTAAAAGAGTAAGATTTGAATAAAGAATTAAATCTATATTTGGAATTTTATTTTTTATATATTCTATAAGACTTATTATTTCTTTAAAAAGAAGAGGCTCTCCTCCTATTAAGATAATTCTTTTAAGGGAATATTTACTAAGTTTATCTATTACTTTTTTCCATTCCTCTAAAGTTAATAAATTCAAATCCTTATCCCTATTAAAATTACAATCCATATAACAATGACAACATTTTAAATTGCAAGATTTTCTAAGTTCAAGCCATATATTATCTATTTTTTTCTCTATACAATTTTTTTCTTTATTTTTCCCTGAAATTACTTTTTCATTAGTAAAAGAACCTAAATTCTTATCTTCTAAAACCTTTAAATAAAGTAAAAAATCAAATATGTCTTCTTTAGAAACAACAGATTCAATGCTTTTTCCCTTTGTTATTTCTTTTAAATATAATTTACTTTTTTCATCTATAGAAAAAATTTTTCCGTTATTTAAATTATGTATTATTCCTTTTTTATACCCACAAGTTAATATTATTTTATTATTTAATTTAAAATACTTTTCCATATTACTTCCTTAAATTTTATAAAACATTTTTTAAAACTACTTATTTTTAACCTTATCTAAAATAAGTCCTACTAAAACTCCAAGTAAAAGTCCTAAAGTCACTCCTACCCCTAAAGATTCTGTAATAAAGTTTCCTATTAACACTCCTATTATAGTTCCTAAAACTATACAAATACTTAAATATGAAAATTCATCTTTACCATTACCCACTTTTACCACCTCTTAATTTTATAAGTTTTTTAAATATATTTACTTTTTAATATATCATGTTTCTAATTATATTTAAACATTATTTTATACATATTTTTACATAGATTAGAAGTTTTTATTAACAAATACAAATATCTATGCTATCATGTTTAAATAAGATTTTTTAAACAAAGGAAAGAGGTCATTTATGGAAAAATGGGATAATAATTTTAAAAAATTTGAATTTGTTGAATTTCTTTTTGTAGCAGGAAGAGTAATGGGAATTGCAGTACTTTTGTTTTTTATGCTTTTTCAAGGTGTAAATAGCATAAAAGTTAATCTTGCACTTCTTTTAGTAGCTACTTTTATAAGTCTTATTGGGTTAATATTTTATCGTAATGAAAAAGAAAATGGCTTATTAATTTATTATATAGGAGTACTACTTCAAGGGTTGTTTTTTATAATAAGTGCTTTAATAAATAAACACTTTCAAATCACAGTATTAATCTTTTTTATACTTCCATTACTTATGGGCATATCCTTAATAGAAAAAAGAAAATATTCAAAATAAACTATATAAAAAAGCAGAGTAATTAATTATTTAAAACTAATTGCTCTGCTTAATTTAAATTATGGAAAAGACTAATTTATTTAGATAACTCTAAAACTACTTCTTTAATTATCTCAAAAGCTTTATCACAATGTTCTTCTGTTAATATTAATGGTGGAACCATTCTTATTACACTTGAACCAATAGCAGTTATTAAAAGCTTTTTATCAAGGCATCCATGTTTAACATCTATTGCTTTTATAGTTTCATCAAATTCAACACCAACTAATAATCCCTTTCCTCTTACATCTACTACATGAGGTAAAGTTCTTAATTTTGCTTTAAAGTATTCTCCCATCTTTTCTGCATTACTTGCTAAATCTCTATCTAAAAGTTCTTTTATTTCAGCATATGAAGCTGCACAGCATAAAGGATTTCCACCAAAGGTAGTTCCATGAGAACCTGGAGTAAATGCCTTAGCTACTTCTTTTGTAGCACAAATTGCACCTATTGGAACTCCACCACCCATAGCTTTTGCCATAGAAACTATATCAGGTTTTATTCCATAAGTCATATAACACATTGGTTTTCCTGTTCTACACCATCCTGTTTGAACTTCATCTATTAATAGTAATAATCCTTTTTCATCACAGAATTCTCTTAATCCTTTTATAAATTCTTCAGTTGCTGGATGTACTCCACCTTCACCTTGTACTGGTTCTATCATTATAGCTATTGTATTTTCAGTTACTGCATCTTTAAAAGCTTGAAGATTGTTATATTCTGCATAAGTAAATCCTGGAACCATTGGCTTAAATCCTATTTGACAGCCGTTATCTGGTTGACCTGTTGCAGACATAGCACCATAAGTTCTTCCATGGAAACCATCCTTTGCAGTTACTATGTTATATTTTTGTGGACCATATTTTTCTACCCCATACTTTCTAGCCATTTTTATCATAGCTTCATTTGCTTCTGTACCTGAGTTTTGATAGAAAATTTTATCCATTCCTATAGTTTCACATATAAGCTTTGCAAGAAGTGCTTGAGGAATTGTATATGGATAGTTAAATGTATGCATTATATCATCAACTTGGTCTTTTATAGCAGCTACTACTTTTTTGTTACAGTTTCCTGCACTATTTACTGCAATTCCTCCATAAAAGTCTAAATATGCATTTCCTTCTTCATCATATAAATACATTCCTTCTGCTCTTTCTGCAATAAAATCAAATCTTTCATAAGTATCTATCATATACTTATCTACCATTTCCTTTAATTCTTGTTTTGTTAATCCTGTGTCTTTTAATTTCATTTTTATTTCCCCCTTAGCCTTAAATATATATCTTAATTTTTAATGCTATTTTTTAAAGTGCTTTTCTATATATTTCTTTAATTTCTTCTAAACTAAATTCTACTGGATGCATTTTCATACTTACTGCTGAAACCTTTAAGCAATTTTCTGCCATCCAATCTATATCTTCTTCTTTTATACCTTGTTCTGAAAGGTTTGTTGTTAAGTTAATATCTTTTAATAATTTCTTTATTGTATCTACACAATCATTTTCATCTTTTCCACCTAAAAGCTTAGATATTTTCTTAAACTTTTCTTTTGCCCCACTTATTGAAGCCTCATAAATTACTGGAGTTAGTGCTGCTAAGCCTCTTCCATGAACTATATCTTTAAGTCCACTTGCTGGATGTTCCATACCATGAGGTGCTGTAACCCCTGCAGTATTTATAACCATACCCCCTAATGTACTTGCTAAAGTAATAGCTTCCCAACCTTTCATATCAGTAGGGTCTTTATACACATTAACTAAATTTTTACCTATAAGTTCAATTGCATATAATGCTTTCATTGTAGTTAATGGTTGAGCAGCTTTTGAAAGATATGCTTCCATACTATGACATAAAGCATCAAAGCCAACTGAGGCTAATATATGTTTTGGCATTGTGGTCATAAGATTTGGGTCTATTATTGAAGCTTTAGCTACTATTGCATTACATCTTAAAGATTTTTTATCATTATTTTCTGGATTAGTTAAAACTGCAAATCCATTTCCTTCACTTCCAGTACCACAAGTTGTTGGAACTAATATTATTGGAAGGGCTTTTTCACTTTTCTTTATTCCAAATATATAATCTGAAATATCTCCTTCATTTAATGCTATAAAAGCTATTGCCTTTGCAGCATCCATTATACTTCCTCCACCAAGTCCTACTATGACATCACAATTTTCTTTTTTAGCTAAATCTACTCCTTCATAGGCTGTTGTAGTTAAAGGATTTTGAGAAACCTTATCAAAAATCACACTTTCTACATTAGCTTCTTTTAATAAATTTACTGCTTTATCTAAAAGTCCTGACTTTTTTGTACTACTTCTTCCTGTTACTATTAAGGCTTTTTTACCATACTTTCCAGTTTCTTTTCCAAGTTCTTCTACCTTTCCTATTCCAAAAATTAAATTTACAGGTAGATTATAATTAAATTCCATAATATATCTCCTTTCTTTTATCTATTGTAACTATCTGTTTATTTACTAATATTTTAATAAAAATTAATACTAAATTTTTTATTAATTAAAACTTCCTTGTTTTAATTAAATTATTATTTTTATACAAAAAAGCGCTCTAGATATTTAAAATCTAGAACGCCTTTGTTCAAAAATCTCTTTAAAACTTATTTATTAATTTCTATGTTCTTAATATAACACTTGTGCGTTATATTGTCAATAAAGTTTTTAAAAAATATATTGTTTTTTTAATTCCAATTAAAAACTACATTTATAACAAGTTTTTCTTTCCCTTTATTTTTATAAACATGGTCTTTATCTGTATTTATTCTTATGGCATCTCCTTTTCTTATTTCATACACTTCATTGTTAATTTCTAAGGTTAAAACTCCTTCATAAACATTTATATACTCCATTGTTTTTTCTCCATGAGAACCAGATTCATAACATCCATTTGGTTCAATTTCAATTGTGTATATTTCAAAATCTCTATCCTGTTCATAGGGAAATACAGTATATACTAAATACTCCTTAGTTGACTCTTTTGAAGGCTCTAAGCCCTCTTTTCTTACTAAATAAACCTCTTCATTTGGAACAGATACTAAGTCATTAAAAGATACTCTTAACCCACTTACTATTTTCCCTAATATTCCTATAGTAGGATTTGATTCTCCTCTTTCAATTTGACCTAGCATACTTTTACTTACTCCTGTTTGTTCAGCTACAACATCAAGGCTCATTTTCTTTGCTTTACGTATTCTTTTTAAATTAATTGATACATTTTTATTTATATAATCCATAATTCCACCTCCTAGCTATATTTATAAGATTATTTTTTGTGCAGTATATTGTATTTTCACATTATAGCATAGTAAGGGTTTCTTTTATATATTATTTTAATTTAAGTGAAAATAATTTTTTTTATTAATAATAAAACTTAAAAATAATTAGCTTCCTGAACTTTCATATTTACTTATTCCTATAAGCCATATTCTATAAGATACTATCATTGCAATTATACTTATAACACAAGTTAATATTATTCCTGTAAAAAAGTTTCCTTTTCCTAAAAAATAGGCTCCTGGAAAATATCCTGTAAAGGCAAAGGGAATAACTCCTATTAATACTACTCTTATAACCTTTGGATAAATTGCCATAGGATATTTAGCAAAATCACTTAATTGATATACCATAAATAAATAAGATTGTGCAAATTTAACCCAAAAAGCTATTGAAGTTACTGCAAGTTTAATTGAGGTGTATATAAATACTCCAAATAAAATTGCAATAATCATAAGAAGTATATCTACTATATTAAAATATAAATTTAACTTTATTGAAGAGGTTATAACTAAAATAAGTCCAATTATTATCTCTCCAAAGCCATCTGGTTGAAAACTTTCTGAAATTACTTGAAATAAAGGATTTATAGGCCTTAATAAATATTTATCAAATTCTCCACGAACTATAGTTTTCCAACTAAAAATCCATAAGTAATCTGTAAATACATGGTCTATCCCTCTAGGAATTTGAGCAAAACCATAAATAAATAATATTTCATAAAAGCTCCATCCATTAAGAGATGGTATTCTATTAAATATTAATGCTATAAAAATTACTCCTGCAAATTGAACAAATATAAATCCAATTAATCCAAGAACAAAATCTACTCTATATTCCATAAGGGATTTAATATATTGTTGTAAAAACTTTGAATATAATTTTATATACTTTTTCATAAATTAACCCCCTAAGATTGTAAGCTGTTTTATAAGCTTATTCCAAATCCATTTTGAAATAGCTATAAATATTAAAACCCATATAACTTGTATTAAAATTCCCTTTATAAGTTCTAAACCATTAAGCTTTCCTAAATATATTAAAGTAGGTGTTGATATCATAGAACTAAAGGGTAAAATATTAAATATTTTTCCAACTACCTCTGGAAAAAAGCTAAGGGGAATTAATGCCCCTGATATAAGTCTTGTTATTGCTTGCATTATTTGTGATAATCCCCACATATTTGTTATTTTAAAAGACAATAACCCAAAACAATAGCTATAATAAAAAGTTAAAATCATACTTAAAATTGAGCTTATAAAATACATTAAAATATTAAATATACTTATACTTCCTTCTAAATTATAAAAAACTAATGTTATTACAATAAAAGCTGGTATAAATACTATTACAAAATTAAAAAATATAACTCCAACAGATTGAAACATCATTCTTTGGCTATAACTTATTGGTCTTATAAGATTTATTGCTATTGAACCATCTTTTACTTCCCTTGAAATATTTGAAGAAACATCTGTTGATACTAAAAGATTAGTTAAAAATGCTATTAGCATATAAACTATCATTTGATTAAATGTAAATCCTTCCATAACTGCACTTTCAGAACTTTTATATATTGCCCTCCATAAAAAGAAAGTTACTGAAATTAATATTCCTTCACCACAAAAGAACATAATTGTATTTCCTTTATAGGTAAGTTCTGATTGAAATGCATTAGTTGCAAAAGGTATATAGGTTTTTAGTTTTTTCATAAAATTTAAACCCCCTCACTATATATCTTTTTAATAATATCCTCTATACTTGTTTCTACTACTTTAAAATCAATAACCTCAGCTTTTTTTAATATTTCACTCATTATTTCTGAGGAAGATATTTTATTTTTATTAAAGGTTGCAATTATTTTATTATTTTCTTCCTTAATAACTAAATCATCTTCATTTAAAATTTCTTTAAAGCTAAGAGTAGATAAATCAATCTTTTCTTTTACTTGAAGTTCTATAGAGGTTTTTGCTCCATACTTTGATTTTATTTCTTCTAAAGAGCCATCATATATTTTCTTTCCATTGTCTATAATTATTATTCTTGAACACAATTCTTCAATATCATTTAAATCATGAGTTGTTAAAATTATTGTTGTTTTGTATTTTTTATTTATTTCTCTTATGGCATTTCTCACCTTTTCCTTTACCATTACATCAAGACCTATAGTAGGTTCATCAAGATAAATTACTTTAGGATTATGAATTAAAGCTGCTGCTATGTCAGCTCTCATCCTTTGCCCTAAAGAAAGACTTCTTACAGGAGTAAGCATAAAGTCCTCTAAAGATAGAGTTGAATTAAAAAACTCCATTCTTTCTTTAAAATCTTCATCTGTTACATCATAAATTTCCTTTAAAAGAGTAAAGGTTTCCGATAAGGGAAGGTCCCACCAAAGTTGTGTTTTTTGCCCAAATACAACTCCTACATTTTTTGCATTTTCCTTTCTTTTTTCATAAGGAACAAGCCCATTTACAGTTATCTTTCCACTTGTTGGAGTTAAAATTCCTGTCATCATTTTTATAGTTGTTGACTTTCCAGCTCCATTTGCCCCTATATATCCTACAATTTCTCCATCTTCAATATTAAAGCTTATATCATCTACAGCTTTCTTTATTATATATTCTGTTGAAAAAAAAGATTTTATTGCTCCCTTAAAACCTGGATATTTTTTATTGCTTTTAAATTCCTTTGTTATATTTTCTACTTTTATCAAAATTAATTCCCCCTTTTTTACTCAGTAAAAATCTCAATTTTGACGCAAAAAAGCCCTAAGCAAAATAAATCTACCTAAGGCTAAAAATTTAAATTTATTCAGTTTTGGTGATTAGATTTTTACTAAGCATAATTTCCTTTAAATCTATTGTAATATAAATTACCAATGTATATAGATTTAAGAAATTTCAATATTTAGTTGCTTATTTAAAAATCTATCTTACTCACAATCAAAACCTCCTTATATTTAATCAAAATAACATAATCATTTTACCACAACCAAGTTAAATTTGTCAATTTTTTCTTTCTTTATTTTTTATAAAACTTATAACTTGTTCTTTTTTTATCTTTCAACCTTTACTTGAAGACTTTCTATTACATCTAGTGCTTTATTATGAAGTTCTTCATCAAAACTTGCAGAAAGATTTCCATCTACTTTTATATTAGCATTTGGAAAAGCACTTTGAAAAGTAACAACATTACTTATTACACACATATTTGTTACAACACCTAATATTTCAATATTATTAACTTCTCCTAACTCTTCTTTTAACTTTAACATATCCTCTGGAGCTATTCCAAAAGCTCCTTTATTTATATGAATGGTATTTTCTTTTCCTTCAAATTCTTTTATTTTTCCAAATAACTCATGTCCTTTTGTATTATTATAGCAATGAGGTACTGGTAAATTCTTTCCTTCTCTTGTATTTAAATAATTTTCGTCATGAGTATCATAGGTAAAAATAACTTTGTTTCCTTTTTTTAAATAAGCCTTTACTTTATTATAAATTCCTTCTTCTAAAGTTTCTGCCTTTTTAAAACCCAATGCTCCATCTACAAAATCTTTTTGATAATCTACAACTATTAATATATCCATTTTCCTCTCCTTTATACATCTTTGTATTTCATTTTTAATATTATGTTGTTTTAAATGTTATTAATTGATATTTTTAAAAAAAGTAATATAATATATTATATTATTAATACTAAATACAGTTAAGGGGGATTTTCCTATGAAGAAAAAATTTTTAAAACTTATTGTAGTTTCTATTTTATCTTCTTCTATGTTTAGTTTAGCAATTCCTGCTTATGGAAAAGAATTAAATGAAACTACTACTACAAGTCAATATGAAGAAGAAATTTCAGATTCCTCTGAAGATGAAGAAATTGTAGATATTCCTGATGAAAATTTAAAAAGAGCTATAAATATCCAATTAGGAAAAAGTGAAGATAGTGACCTTACTAAAGGTGAACTAAAACTTATTACAAAGCTTGATGTTTCAAATTCAAATATAACAAGCTTAAAGGGCTTAGAGTATTGTGGAAACTTAATTAGTTTAAATATAAGTCATAATAGTGTTATTGATTTAAGCCCTTTAGAAGGTTTAGATAAAATAGCTGATTTAAATTTAAGTTATAACAAAATTACTGATATAAAACCTGTAAAAGGATTAAAAAATCTAGCTCATATAGATACAACTGAAAATACCATTGGAAATTTAGATATTTTAGATGGGCTTTTAAAATTTGATATAAATGCTGATTCTAATAAAACTACTGATATAAGTATATCAGATGATTTAAAAAATGGTATTTTTGATATAGATGTATCTAAAGATAGTAATATAGACTTTAATTTGTCTTCAATTTTAGATGATTTCTTTCCTGAAAATGGTGGAAGTTCTTCAAATAATCCTGGTTCTAACTCCTCTAGTTCTTTAGGTAGTTCTAATTTAGGAAGTGGTCTTTTAAATGTACTTGGTAAAGTAGATTTAAGTAATTTATTAGGTAATTTAAATTCATCAAGCTCTTTTGGTTCTTCAAGTTTAAGTTCTTTAAGTAGCCTTGGTTCTAAAGATTCATCTTTACTTTCTTCATCAAGTATTTTAACAGATTCATCAAATACAAAATCTGCTTCATCACTACAAACTGGAGACAAGGCTAATTTATCTGGAATAGTAACTCTTGCTTTCCTTAGTTTAGCTTCTTTAGTATCTCTTATTGTAACTAGAAAGAAGAAAACTTTAGAAAAGTAATCAAAAAAGTCCTTATGGTAAAATCATTATTTATTTGATTTTACCATAAGGACTTTACTTTTATAACCACTTTATTTATTTAAAGGTTCTAGTTTATTTATATTATCTTTTTTTATATATTCTATAAGAGTCATTTTTTCGTTAACTTTTATTTTATTATCTGTTTTTGTATATCCAAGCTTTTCATAGAAATGGCAGTTCCTTTCTTCATTAAGTATTGTTATAACACTCCACTCTATAGCTTCTGGATACATAAACTCTATTCTCTTTACAACTTCTTGTCCTATTTTCTTATTTTCATATTCTTTAAGTATATTTATTATACGAAGCTTCATTTTTCCAGGCTCAATTGCCTTAACATTAATTCCTCCAATAAGAAGCTCTTTATTATATAATATTTTATAATAATCACCACTATCAAAACGCTCTTTAAAATGTTCTTCTAATTCAAATACAGGACTTGTTTCTTTATCTTCATACTTTTCATAAAGAGGCATAAAAACTTTTCTTTGAAGCTCTAAAAGTTCTTTCCATTCACTTTTATTTGCCTTTTTTATTTCAAGGTTAGACTGAATTATTTCAAATAAAGTATCTAAATATTTAAAGGGAATAAAGCTTCCTTCTTGAACCATCTTTTTTATTTCTTCTTTTTTAGCCCACTTTACTTCTGCCACTTCTTCATATTGAAGACTAATTTTATCTATATCTACATTTTGCTTAACAAACCATACATCATCAAAGCCCTTTGTAAATTTAAGACTAAATAATTTTTCCATATTCTTTTCATCTAAATCTACACCTATCTCTTCTTTTACTTCACGAATAGAAGCTTCTTTTGTATTTTCTTTAATTAAAGCAGAACCACCAGCTGCACAATCCCACATATTAGGCCAACCATGTTTCCAAGGCTGTCTTCTTTGTATTAAATATTCTCCCTTATCATTTACTATCCATACATGAACAACTAAATGATAATCACCCCTTTCAATATGTTTTCCTCTTTCATGAACATATCCCTTAGGATTTCTAAACTCATCATAAATGTCCCATAACTCCATAATCTATCACCTCTTAAGTTTAACATATTTTATTAAAGCTTTTTCCCATTCACATAAATATTCTTGAAAAGTTTTCTTTTCTTTAATATCTTTAATCATAACATTTATTTCTTCATTAGAAAGCATATCAAAAACATATTTAAATTCATTTTCATAAAAACATTCATTTAACAATTCTTTTAAATCTCTAAGGCTTTTAATATTTCTCTTTACTATTTCTATTTTATCATATAAAAAATCACATTCGTTTATTTCATCAATTATTTTTCTAAGAATATTATCATCAATTAAATCACCATCTTGAAAATGTTCTTTTTCTTTAAAAGTATATTTCTTTCTTAATGAAATCACTAGATTTAATAAATTTTGCTCTTTATATAAATATAATTCTTTTACAAACTCTTTTATATCTAACTTAAAATAAGTATAAAATACCTCTTCTTCATTATAAGTGA